>Ga0265338_10000685_pt1 | contig 58191 bp, 54 predicted proteins | sample 42126metaG_FD_193579 | JGI IMG/M metagenome (GOLD analysis project Ga0265338, IMG submission 193579) | Rhizosphere microbial communities from Carex aquatilis grown in University of Washington, Seatle, WA, United States - 4-21-26 metaG | ecosystem: Host-associated > Plants > Roots > Rhizosphere... | reverse complement strand
GACCGCAAAGCACGTCGTCGCGCTCGGGCATGCGACGCTTTGCAGCAAGCTGTAGGAGGTCGATGCGGCGAGCGGAGCGAGCGACCACTTGGCGCCGTTCCAACGTTCGGCTCTCGCCGAGTTGCCCACGGCCGCGCACTGGTTCGCCGCCGGGCACGACACGCCGCTCAGTTCGGTCAGCTCGCCGGTAGAGAAGGCATCAAAGGTCCTCGGCACGTCGGGCGGACGGGCGACGATCGTCCAGGCCTTTCCGTTCCAATGCTCGGCGATCGAGTTCGCGAGCGGGACGCCTTCCCGATAGTCAAGCGGAACGAAGGTGACGCCGACCGTCGTGCAGTCATTGGCGGACGCGCAGTCGACCGCCCGCAGGGTCGCGATCGCCGGCAGGCCGGCAATGGTCCCCCGCGAAGGGGGGTGCGGGCTGGGAACCAACGACCACTTCGTGCCGTTCCAGCGTTCGACGAGCGCGTCCGTGGTTGTGTAGCCGACAGCCATGCAGCTGCGGGGGCCCGCACACGAGACGCCGTCGAGCAACGGCGTGATGAGCAGGCCGCCGCTCTCCGTCGGTGGATGCCACTTTGGGGTGGGTAACGGTTGAACGTTCCACGCGGTGCCGTTCCAGTGTTCGAGGAGCGCGCCGCCCTGGTAGTCGCCGGCTTCGGCGTGCCGGCCCACCGCGAAACAGCTCGTCGCGTTCGGGCACGACACGGCACTCAAGGACGCCGTGACCGCTCCGGATGGATTCGGGCTCGCATCGATGTGCCAGCTGGCGCCGTCCCAACGCTCGACGAGCGTCTTGGTCGTTTTGCCGGAGGGCCAATCGCCGACGGCGATGCATCCGTTGGCGCTCCAACACGCCACGCCGTTTAGTTCGCCCTGCGTGCCATTGGGGCTCGGGCTGGCCACCGTGCTCCAACTCGTGCCATCCCACTGTTCGATCAGCGTTCCCGGATCGTGGCCACCGACTGCGAAGCACATCGTGGCGGTTGCGCACGTCACCGCGCTCAGCCGTCCGCCCGCAACCGGTCCGACGACCGTCGACCATGTCGTACCGTTCCACTGCTCGATCACGATGCCGGTTCCGCGGTAACCCTGAAGGTCGGAACGGCTCCCGACCGCGAAGCAAGTTGCCGCATCGGCGCAGGACACCGCCGAGAGCGAGAGCTGGTCCGGCCGGAAGGGGCTCGGGCTCGACGCGATCGACCACGGAGAAGCCGCGCCGACGGGCGCGACGGCGACCGCCATTGCGCCGCTGATGAGCGCGAGCACGACGGCAATGGCCCGAAGGCCCGCCAGTTTCCCCCCGCTCGTGCCCATCCTGCCCCCCGAATGGCGGTGTAGGGCTGGGAATCAGGCTACTCGGAGACATCACGAAGAGGGAAGGGGTGGCGCCCCAGAACGCGTCGCCATCCGGGCACGAGTCCGCGGCGGTGAACCGCTGGGTCTCTTGGAGGCGCCGGGCGATCGCGGACCGAGTTGGTGGGTCGTTCTCGACTATCGCCGACCCGAGACCGGCTTCGAGGTTGGCTGTTCCTTCACGGCGACGCCGATGGTCGCGATGTCATCGTCGGCCTTGCCGGCCACGGCGCGGCAGTCGGTCTGCGCCTCGGCGAACGCAGCAAAGGCCGAGTTGCGCTCGACGTCGTCGACGACGAGAACACCACGGGCGCGCAGCGCCGGCCAAACGTGCGCGAGCTCGAAGGCGACGTTTCGGGTCGTGTGCATACTGTCGTGGACGAACAGATCGACAGTACCGAGCGCCGAGACCAGCGAGGGAAGGCGCCGGCGACTCGATCCCTCGACATACCGCCACCGCGATCGCAACCGTTCGGGCACGGCGATCGCAGTCTCGGCCCGAAGTCCCGTCTCGAGGAGCGGTGGAATATCGATGCTCCAGAGGTGGCCGCAACCGTTGCGCTCGAATGCCTCCAGTACCACGCGGGAGGTGATCCCACGGGCGACACCGGTCTCGACGACGAACTCGGGTCGCGTGTGCAGCGTCGCGCACCACACGGTTCGCGCGAGCGCAGCGTCGCCGTCGTCCCAGCCGCCGTACGCCCCGCGCCCGACCAGCAGCCCTCGATCGGCGAGCGACGCCGCGACGTTGTCGTACAACGTCCCGAACTCGTCGTGCGCAGGGCACGGCCACGGCTCACCGAGGAGCTCGTGTAGCCGCTCCTCCCAGGCCCCGACGATCGACGGCTGGGCGACTGCGCCGTGGTGGTCCTTCCACTCGTCGATGCGCTCGAGCGCCCGTTCGCGCGCTTCGTACGGATCACGAAACGCGGCCTGAGCAACGCTGAAGAGGCGACGACCCGCGTGGCGAAGCCCTCGATCAGATTCCGGATTCGACGCCATCGTTGTTGACACTCGCAGCGGTTCGTCGGGCAATCAAGGTGCGACTCGGAACCCGAATGGGACACGGAGAGATACGGTACGCTGCGCTCCGCGGTTCACCTACGCTTACCAGGACTCTGACGGTCCCATGACGTCGGCGCGTGGAGCGGCGGAGGGTGGCTATGGGATATGGCGCCTTGGAGATACGGTCAACGACGGGGCAACGCAGGCGCACGCCGAGGTTTGTGACCGTTGTCGTGTCGATCGCGCTCGTCGCTGGTGGTGTGTTCGTTGTGGCGCCGCCGGCGAGCGCGGCGCCGGTGTGGTCGATCACGCCAAGTGCGAACCTGTCGCAAAGTGAACTGGCCGGCGTGTCGTGTCCGAGCCCGACGAGTTGCTTCGCCGTCGGTAACTACACCGACGGGCGCGAGAAGACTCTGGTCGAACATTGGAACGGGACCAGCTGGACGCGGATGACGAGCCCGAACCCCGGTGGCCACTCCGCAGCGGGTCTGGTCGGAGTCTCCTGTCCCACCCCGACCAGCTGTTTCGGGGTCGGGACCTACCTCTCCCACGGGAACGGCCTCCTCTATCTCTACGGAGTGTCGTGCCCGGGCCCGAAGAGCTGCTTCGCCGTTGGCGCCCGGGCCAGTTCGCCGAGTCTCGTCGAACACTGGAATGGGCACGGTGGCTGGACGTTCATGACCGGCGCGCCACCCGGACTCGGCGGCCTTGCGGGGGTGGCCTGTGCCGGCCCGACGGATTGCGTCGCGGTTGGTGGGCAAGCCGGCGGCACTCCCAAGAGCACGGCATTGGTCGAGCACTGGAACGGACATGGAAGCTGGGCCGCCGTCACGACGCCGGCGCCACTGCAGTCCGGGCTGGTCGGCGTTGCGTGCCCGCGCGCAGCGAGTTGCTTCGCGGTCGGCAGTCGACCGGGACGGAGCGACTCCTACCGCCGAACCTTCGTCGAGCAATCTGCCTGACGTCGGCTGCGGTGAGCACGCCATTGCCGCGCCGACACTCGCACATCCATCTCTCGTCACTCGGTCCCGAGCTTGTGGGTGTGGCCCGGCTCGTGTCAGGAAGGCGACTCCGAGACGTTCAGGACGCCGTCGAGGCTGGCGGGTTGAAACTCGGGCTGCAGGGTGCTGGACGTCACGTTCTCATCCTCGAACCCGGTAGGCACAGAAGGTGTCGTGCCACATGCCGATGCCGGCACGCCGTCATGGACGGACAGGTCCTTGCTGCCGGTCACGGTCCAGTCCTTCACGCCATTCGCCACGAAGCCGTAACCAAAATGGTCGCCTTCGAGCGTGTTGTTGGTGACAGTGCCGCCATAGTTCACGTCGGTGCTGCACGTCCAGACACCGAGTCCCATGCCGATGCCAACCTTGATGAAGGCGCCTTGGGCGTCGATCGTGTTTCCAGTGACCACGGTGTCTGTGTAGTTGCCGCTGACCGGCGCGTAGTCGACCATGTTGATACCGCCGAGCAGCTGGCGCGTGGCGGCGATAATGGTGTTGTTGCGTACCGTCGTGCCCGGTGCGCCGAACACAACGATCGCGCCGTCGGTCGCGTCTCGGATGACGTTGTTCGCGACAAGGCTGATACCGCAGGCCATCGAGATTCCGTCGGCCCAGGTCCCGTCCGGCTCACCTGCCGGACCGAAGGTGTTGTTGAGCACCTTGGCCTTCCGGCACGCCGGCGCGCCGTTCTTGAGCACCTTCCCTTCGAACAAGTGAATGGTCGACCAGCTGCGCGTGTCGAAAGCGTGGACGTTCTCGATCGTTTGGTTGGCGGCATTCCCGCCGACTTCGATGAGGGCCTGTCCGGTCTCGGGGCCGAGCTGGGGGCGGTTGCCGTCTACCTGGACACTCCGAAGCACGAGGCCGGAAATGTTGTCTCCGTAGATAGCGCCAGTTCCGCTGCCAACGATGCGCAGCGTCGCCCGCGTGCGTGCGACCGGTTGGGAAGCCTTGGGTGTAGAGCTCCTGATTCTGAGCGGTGAATGTGACCGGGTTGCTGAGCTTGAACAATGCGTTCGGGCACAGCACGGCGATGGCGCCTTTGCCTACGAGCGCCTTGTTGATGTTCTTTTCAGTACCCGATCGGATACAGCGCGCCGCGGCAGCGGAGGCGGTAGAACTCAAGTTCGAGGCGGTTCCGCAGCGCAGAGCAACGCAAGCGCGACACCGATCCGTAGCTTCCGCGAACGCATTCGTCCCCCATCCCGCGTGCAGCAACAACCTGGTTGTCGAAGCAAAGCAGTTACTGATAGCGGATCTACGCGTTTGCCGTCAAACGGCCGGACCAAGAGTGCATCAACATCGCACGTCGCTGTAGATATCGGCGGCCGACTCCGACACGGACGCGTACTGGGCAGACAGATGTGCAGCCAAGCGACGAGACCGTGACGGTTATCCGTAGAATTACGTAGCTCCGCGACGGGCTGAAGCATGCTGAATGACGACAGTGAATGTCGCCCGGCGCCGCGGAAGCCTTTCAAGTCACGGCGCTGTGTGATGCACACATTGGCCGTGCGCCACGGGCGGAGTCGGCCGCCGTACCCTGATCGCATGCGACGGGCGCGCGCAGCCATCGTCACCGTAGTCATCGCCGTCCTTCTCGCCGCCGCGTGCAGCAACGGCTCGCACAAAGCAGCGCGGCCAAGGCCGGCGGGTCCCGCACGAGCTGCACCGAGCGAGTTCGCCATCGTGCTCGACGATGCCGGTCTGCATATTCCGCAGCGACGGCAACCGGCAGGGAGTTACCAGGTGTCGTTCAACGATCGGCGCTCCCGTAGGCGAGTCAAACAACGCGTCGCGGTAGCCATCTCGCCGAGCGGTCCACCGATTGTGCTGTTCACCGTCCCGGCCGGCACTCGCCGTACGATCGTGCTGCTCGCGAACGAGAGCGCCCAGGTTGCGATCAATGGGGTGGTGCAGTGGAAACGCTCCTGGGGCTTGAACATCGAGACGTCCAAGAACTATCCGACACCGGCGACGTAGCCGAATGAATCTGACCCGCGACCGCGCGGCGTGTCCATTCGGTCCAGTCGAGTCAGGGCGTAGTGGTGCTCGGGATAGTCGAGGCTCGTCGCGCTCATCGGGCGCGACCCGTGTTAGATGCCGTAAACGCGTAGCATGACCGTGCGTGCGTGCGGAGGATCTCGAGATCGTCGTGCGGGGACGGCGGCTGCACGCGCAACGTTGGGGATCTCGCTCCGCGCCGCTGGTAGTCGGGTTCCCGGGGCTCAGGGGCACAGCCGAGCGGTTCGCTTTCATCGGTGAGCACATTGGCGGTGACGAGTTGCAGCTGGTGGCTCTGGACCCACGCGGCCGCGGCAAGAGCGAGAAGTCGGCGCCGGGCAGCTACGGCTGGGAGAACCACGCCAAGGACGTTCTGGCCATCGCAGATGCGCTCGGCTTCGAGCGGTTCAGCACGATTGGCCACTCGATGGGTGGGTCGGTCGCGATGAAGACCGCGGAGCTCGACGCGAGCAGGTTGCACCGCGTCGTCTTGATCGACATCGCCGGAGGCGTCGATCGAAGCGTTGGTGCAGTGATCGCCGGCGAGATCGACGACTTGCGGGTGACCTACGACACGGTGGAGGAGTACCTCGCGCACGTCCGGTCCGGAGGGCTGGTCGAGCCGTGGAACGAGTACTGGGATCGTGTCCAACGTGCCGAGGTGACCGAGGTCGACGGTCGCGTCACGCACCTACGCCGAAGACGCGCAATTCCGGCAGTGCACTCGGGACCTTCGGCACTATTCCGGGATGTGGGGCGGATAGTCGATGCGATCATCAAGTTCTCCGCTGAGGGCCCGACACTCCCAGGATGGACCGTTCTCATTCGCAGCCTCGTGGGTCTCGGCGACGGCCGGGAGTCACGTCGAGGTTGTTGGCGCTGGTGATGTTGCCGGTGATCGGGATCGGGGTGTTGGCCGTCCACGACACTCGTGAATACCGTGCCAGTGCCGAGGCTGCCGCGCACGTCGGACGCGAAGTGGTGAAGATCGACGCGATGGTTCGGCTGTGGCAGACACTCTCGAACGAGTCGGTCTCGGTGACGCTCAACATGCGGGCGTCGGAGACGCATCTGTCGGTCGACGCGCTCGCTCGGGTTCTTGGTTACGGTCGCGCGACGGGCACTGCTGTAGCGCGCGCGGCTACCGATGCGGCGCTGGGCGCGCTGGTGGAGACCTCTCCGGCGCCGGCGGCCGCGATTGACGCGCTGCGCCGTGGCGTCGACGCGAAGACGATCGCCGCGCCCGTGGCGACTGCGTCGTTCCTCGCGTTGTGCGGGAAGGTGGCTGCCGCGATTGCACCCCGGCTGTCGAGTCTCGGACGCACCACCGAACGAGTCGGTGGCGGCGATCGGCTGACTGCCAATTTGGGACTGCTGCAAGCGACGGCCGATGCGCTGCAGTTCGACACCGCTCGAGCCAACGACCTCAGCGACCTCGTGGTGACGTCGACGCCGACCGATCAAGTGCCGAGTGCCTTGGTGCGCCTCGGCGCCGACAACGCGCGATACGAACTTGCCGCCACGGCGCTCGCGGCAACGCCCGATGCGACCATCGCCGCGGCATGGAAGAAGTTGACGATCCGTGCCGACGTTCGGGGCTACGAGCAGACCATCACCATGGTGGCGCAAGGGCGGCGCGCGCCGACGGCGAGCGGTCCGGCCGTGGTGATCTTCAAAGGTGCGGTGAGCCATTACACCGGACTCTTCGGTATCGTCAGCTCGGCGAGCCGGCTGGTCGAGCGGCAGGCCCGCGCGCTGCAGTCGTCGTCCGAGGCCACGTATCACCGCTGGCTGGTCGCGCTCGCGCTGATCGGTGTGTTCATGGCCGGGGTCGCGTTGGCTTTGGCGCGGTCGATCATTCGTCCGCTGCGCGCGCTGGCTGCGTCGGCCCGATCAGTGGGTGCGGGGCAACTCGCCGTCGAACCCGCGTCGGTGCACGGGCCCCGGGAGACGACGGTGGTCGGGGAGGCGTTCAACGATCTCGTGGCCAACCTGCGTCTCCTCGAAGGCAAGTCGCGCGCGCTCGCCGCCGGCGACTTCGACGATCCCGTGTTGGCCATGCCGCTTCCCGGCCGTCTGGGCGAGTCCATCGCCAGTTCCGTGCGAGTCTTGTCGGGTTCGATCGAAGAACGCGATGCGCTCCAACAACGGCTGAGTCACCAGGCCTTCCACGACATGTTGACCGGTCTCGCCAACCGGGCGTTGTTCCTCGACCGGGTCGAACACGCCCTGCGCCGCTCCGAGCGCCAGACAACGCCGGTCGCGGTGTTGTTCTTGGACATCGACGACTTCAAGACGGTGAACGACAGCCTCGGTCATGCGACCGGCGACGATCTCCTCGTCGCGGTGGGTGAACGGATCGTCGGCGCCGCGCGTGCCAGTGACACCGTCGCTCGCTTCGGCGGCGACGAGTTCGCGGTGCTCGTCGAGCCCGGTGACATGCCGCAGACCGCCAAGGAGGTGGCCGGCCGGATCGCCGACGCGCTGGAAGCGCCCTTCCGGTTGGGGGAGACCGATGTCGTGGTGTCGGTCAGTGTCGGGATCGCGATCGGTGCGTCGCTCGACGACACGCCCGCCGACTTGCTCCGCGACGCCGATATGGCCATGTATCTCGCCAAACGAAACGGCAAGGACCGGTTCGAGATGTTTCGCGTCGGGTTGCAGGACGAAGCATCGACGCGCCTTGCAATGACTGCCGACCTGCGACGCGCCATCGAGGATGCTCAGCTCGAGGTCTTCTACCAGCCGATCGTGACCGCCCACGACGCGATCCCGACCGGCGCCGAAGCGCTCGTGCGCTGGAACCACCCTCGGCGCGGGCTCGTGCTCCCGGCCGAGTTCATCGGTGTCGCCGAATCGACCGGGCTGATCGTCCCCCTCGGCAACTGGGTGCTCAACCAGGCCTGTCGCCAGACGCAAGCCTGGCGACAAGACGGCGTCGTCGACGACGACTTCTACATCGCCGTCAACCTGTCCGCGCGTCAACTCGCCGAACCGACTCTCGTCGACACTGTTATCCGAGCCCTCGACGATTCCGGGTTGCCGGCGAGCGCGTTGGTCCTCGAGATCACCGAAAGCACGCTCATGGTGAACTTCGATGCGGGGCTCGCGCGACTGTGGGCGCTCAAAGAGCTCGGTCTGGGTCTGGCGCTCGACGACTACGGCACGGGCTACTCGTCACTCAACCGCCTCGGAAAGCTCCCGATCGACATCGTCAAGATCGACAAGACATTTGTCGACCAACTCACGCTCAAGCCCGAAGGCGCCGCGGTGATCAAGAGCGTCATCGACGTGACGGCGGCCCTCGGGCTCGTCTCCCTCGCCGAAGGCGTCGAACAGAAGGACCAACTCGCCGCGCTCGACAACCTCGGCTGCGACAACATCCAGGGCTACCTGTTCGCCGAACCCATGCCCTCGGTGGCCGCCGCATCAACTCTGCAACAACTCCGAACCGCCCAGGGTACGAACGGTCCGCCGCGACGACCACAAGGCGTCACCGCCAGTCAGTGACATCGCAGTCGGCTGGACCTTCGCAGGCCTTCTCCGTTCACCCCGGGCGCGCCGCGTCCGTAGGGCCTTTGACCAGGTGACCTTGGTCTCTGTCGAGCCGGACCACTCCGGCGTACCTTCGTCGGAGAGCGTCAGGGCCGTGGCTCGAAGCTCGCGTTGATCGTGTACGGCGTGCGTCGGGTCTGGCTAGGGTCCCGGCGATGCCTTTCCTGTTCGAGGAGGCGACCGTGAACGAATTGCATGCTCGTGGGCGCTGGAGCGGTCGCGATGATGGTCGAGAAGGCTGCTGAGTGCCGGCCGACCGGCTGTCCCGTATTTTGGCCGAGGTGTCGGCCGAGGGTGACGGCGGGTGGTCGTCGAAGCGGCTCTGCGAGGCGACTCGCGACATTGTTGACGTGTCGGGTGCCGGGGTGATGCTGATGTCGGGTGACCTGCCAACCGGTTCGCTGTGCGCGACGAACGATGTGAGCTACCGGATCGAGGAGTTGCAGTACACGCTGGGCGAAGGACCGTGCGTGGACGCACATCACCAGAGCCGGGTTGTACTGGAATCCGACCTCGCTCGCCCGGGCACGCCTCGGTGGCTCGCGTTCACGCATCAAGCAGTGGACGCGGGAGTGCGGGCAGTGTTCGCCTTTCCGTTGCGGGTCGGCGCGGCCCGCCTGGGCGTGCTCGACCTCTACCGCGATCAGCCCGGCCCTTTGAGCGACGACCAACACGCCGACGCCATGGCGATGGCCGACGTGATCGCCAACTGGATCATCGACGTGCAAGCGAAGGCGGCACCGGGTTCGGTCGCCGACGAGCTCGAACACAACGCTGACTTCTACTATGTCGTGCACAACGCGGCCGGCGCGGTATCGGTGCAACTCGGCATCAGCGTCACCGAGGCACTCATCCAACTCCGGGCGCACGCGTTCAGTCACGACCGCCCACTGCGCGACGTCGCTGAAGACGTGATGGCCCGAAGGCTGGAGTTTTGATGACCGCCCTGCCGGCCACTGCCGCGTCGCCGCGGCTGCGCGGTCGCAGACCGGACAAGGAGGAGGGATCGAGATGACACGAGAAGCCGACGTTGTGCAGTCCCTCGTCGATCTGGCCGACACGCTCGTCGCCGACTACGACGTCGTCGACCTCCTGACCGGTCTCACCGACCGGTGCGTACAGGTGCTCGGCGTTGCCGCCGCTGGCGTGATGCTGGGCTCTTCGAGTGGTGACCTGCGGCTGGTGGCGTCGTCATCTGAGGCGATGCGCGTGCTCGAGATGTTCGAGCTGCAGGCCGAGGAAGGCCCGTGCCTCGACGCGTTCCGCACCGGCGAGCGCGTGGAACACGAGAACCTCCGGAACGGGGAAGGGCGTTGGCCGCGCTTCGCGACCGTCGCACTCGAGGCCGGCTTCCAGTCGGTGTTCGCACTGCCGTTGCGACTGCGGGAAATCACCATCGGCGCCCTGAACCTCGCCAGCGTCGACCGGACCCCGATGGACGAGGCCGATCTCCTGGTGGCTCGAGCCTTCGCGGACCTGGCAACGATCAGCGTCATACACCAGCGGGCAGCCCTCGAGACCCAACGCGTCAACGAGCAGCTCAGCCAAGCGCTCACCAGCCGGATTGTCATCGAGCAGGCCAAAGGTGTGGTCTTCGCGCTCGGCGGTGTCGACATGACCGAGGCGTTCTCGCGACTCCGCGCGTACGCCCGAAACCACAGTCTCCACCTCACCGACGTCGCGCAAGCAGCCATCGACGGAACGATCGACCCACGAGTGTGGGGCGACGCGCCGAGTTCGACGCCCTCGTAGTTGCACCGACCAACCTACGCCCGGCTCCCGGCGGGCGGTCCTGGGTGGTGGGCGGTCAGGAGCGGTCCCAGAACAAGGCGAGGGCGATCCCGTCGGGGTCCTTGAAGTTCAGGATCGCGCCGGGTGCGACGTCGATCGCCCCGGAGTTCGGAACTCCTGCGGCTGTGAGTTGCGCGGCACACGCCTCGAGCGCGTCTCGCGAACCGACGGAGAACGCGAGGTGGTCGAGGCCGCGGCGCCGTGGATCGAATTTGTCCGCATCGTCGACGGGGCGGTGCTCCACGAGGCCGACACCCATCTCGCCTCCCGGGAACTGCATGACACAAGCCTTTCGGTCGGCGGCCTCTTCGCGAAACATCTCCCGGAAGCCGAGAACGTCGGCGTACCACGCGGCGCTGGCGTCGCAATCGCTGACCGTTATCGCTACGTGATGGAACCCGTCCAGTTGGATCATCCGGCCATCATGCCTCACCGGTATCGCTCCGGAGTCGACGGGTGATGCGCGAGTGATGCGTTCCGGCTGCCATCGTCGCCCTTGCCGACCTGGCTACCAAGGGAAGCGACATGCCGGACGTTTCGGGAATCCACCATGTGTCGGTCACTGTGACCGACATCGAGCGCAGTGTCCCGTGGTATTGCGAGCTGCTCGGGTTGACCAAGCTGATGGAAGAACAACACCCGGACGGCGCCGGTTACGCGGTCGTGCTCGGCAAGCCTGACTGGTCGATGTGCGTCGGGCTCCACACGCACCCGACCAACGAGCGCGAGCGATTCTCGGAGTCGAGGACCGGACTTGATCACATCGGTTTCATGGTGTCGGCTCGCGCCGAGTTGGACGCCTGGGAGTCGAAGCTCACCGAGCTGGGAGTCGCGCACTCGCCGGTCAACGACCAGGGCGGCTACGCGGTGCTCGTGTTCCGAGACCCCGACAACATCCAACTCGAGTTCATGTCCATGGGCTGACGCCCGCCCCAAGACCCAGCCAAACACAAGAATGGAGGAGTTTCCATGTTCGTGACGGTCATTCACCGAATCCATGACCCCAAGGGATTCCAGGAAGCCGAGGCCAAGGCACTCGAGGCTGGACTCCCGGCCGGCGTCGCGCTGCCGGTGCACGCGGCAACCCGCGATCACACGCTCGGCATCTGCATCTGGGAAGGCGAGTCGGTGGCGGCGGTACGCGAGGTCGTCGAGGGCGCGGTCGGACCGTGGGCCGACAACGAGTACGCCGAGATGACGGTCGACGGCCTTACGCCTCAGCTCGGTTAGCCCCGCAAGACCCGCATCGATCCCAGGAGCCCCGATGGCCTACGCAGTCATTCATCATTTTCCCGGCGGCACGAAAGCGAACTACGAAGCATCGGTCGCGGCCGTGCACCCCGGGCCGAACCAGCTGCCCAAAGGTCAGATCTTTCACCTCGCAGGCGCCGTGCCCGGAGGTTGGACGATCGTCGCTGTGCACGAGTCGAAGGAGAACTGGGAGCAGTTCCGCGACGGCACGTTGTTGCCGAAGCTGACCAGCGGCATCGAGGGCGGCTTTCCGACTCCCCCCGAAGAGACGGCGATCGACGTCTACAAGGTCCTGCCGTAACGCGACGCGCAGACGCGCCACAAAGAGGGAGCAATGACGTTCGCCCCGATTGCACCGACCACCAGCGTCGCACCGACGAAGATCGCGCAAGACACGTACGTGATCCATCAGGTGCAACCGGCGCTCGGTCAACCGCTGTTCGTGTACATCAACTCGATGGTGATCCTGGGCAAGGAACCGGTCATCGTCGACACGGGCACACCGGCGAACCGGAAGCAGTGGCTGGAGGACGTCTTCTCGCTCGTGGAGCCCGAGGACGTTCGCTGGATCTTCCTCTCGCACGACGATGTGGATCACACCGGCAACCTCGACGAGGCCTTGACCGCATGCCCCAACGCGAAGTTGGTGTGCAACTGGGCGATGGTGGAACGGCACACAAACTGCTTCGACTTCCCGCTCGAGCGATGCCAATGGGTCGTGCACGGCGAGACGTTCGACGTGGGCGACCGAACCCTGCACGCGCTGCGTCCGCCCGTGTTCGATTCGCCGACGACGCGCGGTCTGTACGACCCGACGACCGGTGTGTACTGGGCCGTCGACACGTTCGCCACACCCCTGCCCGATCCATGCATGACGATTGCGGACCTCGACCAGGACTTCTGGTTCCACGGCATGTGGCTGTTCGCACTCGGTGCAGTGAGCCCGTGGCTGACGATGCTCGACACCGACAAGTACGGCAAGTACGTCGACCGCGTGCAGAACCTCGACCTCGCGACGATCGCGAGCTGTCACAGCCCGGTGATCGAGGGCCTGTTCATCGGGCAGGCGTTCGGGCGCATCCGCGAGCTACCGACGCTCGACGCGCCGATGTTGCCGGATCAGTCCATCCTCGACCAGATCGTGTCGGCGACCTCAATACCCGCATCCTGATCGCGATCCGGACCGTCCGTCGGGCTCGCCGGCCTCAACGCAGAGGCGCGGTGTCCGGCTGCGCAACGGCCAGCTCGTCGATGCGGGGAATCCACGTTCGGAATCCCAAGGCTCGGCACAGCTCGGACGCCTCGGAGAGCGAGGCCTGCGCTTCGGCGTCGAGCCGGCCGAGCCGGCGACTCCTTGCCTGCGCGAGCGAGAAGAGCGTGGTCGCCTGGTGGTACTGCCATCCGAACGCCTCGGTGATGTCGAGGGCGGCGCGTAAGTGTTCTTCTGCGTCATCGTGACGCCCGAGGAGCGACTCGAGCTTCCCGACGTAGGCGGCGATCGGTCCCTGACTCGACACGCCGTTGAACGCGACATCATTCGCGAACGGCTCGAGGAGGGGCAGGAGCTGGGCCGCGGCTTCGGCGTGATCGAGCTCGATCGCGAGGATGGCGTAGCCGATGACGCAGGTGGTCCAGAGGTTGTCGACGGGCAGCTCCGCGAAGCCGGTCGCGATCCCGTCGTCGAGGATCTCACGTGCAGGCTGCTCGCGCCCGACGGCGTGGCAGATGATGCCGTACGCGAGCGTGAACGCGATGGCCAGGGGGTCGTCTTTCGTCGCCTGCTCGACCAGTGGGAAGAGCTCGTCGTGGCGGCCGGCGAACGTGCCGATCGCGAAGAACTGGGGGGCGAAGAACGTGAAGGCGTCGGGCGCACCGATCTGCATGCCGAGCTCCAGTGTCTTCGTCGCCGCCGCTTCGGCTTCCGCGAGACGGCCCGCCATCGTCGCCGTGAACGTGTCGGCCAGGCCGACCATCCAGCGCAAGCGTGGCTCCCCAATGGTGCGCGCCGTCGCCCGGAGCTTCGCGAGGCTGCGAGCGGCCGTCACATGATCGGCGGATTCGATCGCGATGTCGAAGGCCGAGAGATGGGCACCGAATTCGAGTCGCGGGTCGCCGGATGCTTCGGCAACTGCGACCGCTTTCGCCGCGACGCGGGACCGGACCTCGCCGCTCCCCGGCTCCCACAGTCCCCAGAGCACACCCGGCGCGATGCGCGCGAACAAGGTCGGATCAGGATGCGCGTCGGCCAGCTCGAGCGCCTTGTGCGCCGACGCGATCCGGCGCTCGGCGTCCGGCGTCCACACGAGGCTCTGGGCCAACAGCGCGAGCAGTCGGGCGTAGGTCGCGGTATCGGCCGGGTCGGCGACCGCGACCGCCGCCTCGACGGTCGCGAGATACTCGGGTGCGCGCGGATCGATTCGCATGAAGCCGGGGTTCGACGCGAGCGCAGCCCGGACGAGCAGATCGTGCGCGCCGCTGCGGCGGGCGAGGCGGGCAGCTTCTGCGATGGTGTCTTGTGCTTGCGGGTCGCCGGCCCGGAGTTGCGCCTCGCCGAGCCGCACGAGCAGATCGGCGCGTTCGGCGTCGGGACGATGCATCGCGATCGCCATGTCGAGCGCTATGCGGTAATGGTGCGACGCCTCGGTCGGTGCGAGTTGCTCGAGAGCCTGATCGCCGGCGAGCGTCGACCACCGCTGGGCCGCGCCGGGCCAACCGGCCCGAGCACAATGCCGCGCGAGCTGGACGACGACGTCGGGCCCGATGTCGTCGGTGCGCTGTTCGAGCGAGCGGGCCGCTTGTCCGTGCAGGCGAACGCGAAGAGATCGCCCCAGGTCGGCGTACAACGCGTTGGCGACGAGCGCGTGCACGAACCGCGTCGTTCGCCGCACCGACCCGGCGTCGACCAGGAGTCCGGCGCGCGTCGCGGCGTCGAGCGTTTCGACCACGACCGGCTCCGGAAGCCCGATCATGTCGACGAGCACGTCTTCGGAGAACTCGATGCCGAGCACCGACGCCGCGGTCAGGATGCGCGACGCGTCGGCGCCGAGCGCGTTGACCCGGCTCCACACGACGTCGCGCAGGCTCGGCGGTACATCTTCCGCACTCGCGGCCTCGAGTTCAGATTCGTTGACGCTCGTATCGTCCAAGCGGCCCGACTCGACCCAGTGCCGGATGAGCTGCGATGCGTAGAGCGGGTTACCGGCCGTCTCCACCCGTAACGCGGCGGCAACGCGACGCGCCTCAACGTCGCCGGTCACCGGCGCGGCGATGGCGACCAACGCGGCCAGCTCGTCGTCGTCGAAACCGGCGAGCTGCAAACCGCGATGCTCGCCGCGTTCGAGATCGGTCAGCGCAGCACGCAATTGCTCCGACGCGTGCTCACCGGGGTCGCGGCTGCTGGCAACAACGAGAACCGGCGCGGCGGCCAGCGCGTGCGTGATGTGACGCAACATCAACAATGCAGTCGGCTCCGCCCACTGGAGGTCGTCGAACATCAGCACGAGCGGCCGCGGCGCCGCGATGCGACGGAGGAGATCCGTCGCGGCCTCGAACACGAGGAACCGTTCGGTGGCGTCGTCGGACACCGTCGGGTCGGGAGCGGTCTCGACTCGCGTTGCGAGCAGTGGGCAGATCCGCACGAGCTCGCCACCGCACCGCGCGACGTGCTCGGCCAGGAGGTCGACCGGCGCGTGTTCGACGCAGTCGGCCAGCACGCTGCGAAACGGTTGGAGCGGTATCCCGGTCTCGTCGCACCGCCCGTAGATGACGGTCGCGTCGGCCTTCGAGACCACCGATTGCGCGAACGCCGTCAACAACGTGGTCTTGCCGATGCCCGGTTCACCTCTGAGCACCACGCCGTGTAACCCCGACCCGCGCACCTGCGCGAGCTCCTCGGCGAGCGCGTCCAGCTCGCTGGCGCGGCCGACGAAACGAGCCGCGTGCGCCAACGCGCTCGGGAGCGGGACCGTGACTGCGCCGATCGGCGCCGGGGCGGCCGGGTCGGAATCGGGGTCGTTATCGGTGTCGATGCCGTCCCAGCTCGTGGCGACGCGGCGCTCGATACGGACGACATCCGGCGAAGGCTCGGTCCCGAGCTCCTCGATGAGAAGTGACCGGTACTGCTGGAACGCGCGCAGCGCGTCGCCCTGGCGACCTGCGCTCGCCAGGGCGCGGATCAAGAGTCCACGCGAGCTGTCGCGATACGGGTGCCGCGCGACCTGGGCTTCGAGCACCGCGACCGCGTCGGCGGCGCGGCGCGCCGAGATCAGCTCCTCGGCATAGTCATCGATCGTCGCGGCATGCAGTTCGGTCAACCGCGCGATCTCGCCGTCGGCCCATTCCTCGCCCGCGAACTCCTCGAGCGCGGGTCCGATCCACAGCCCGAGCGCGCGCTCCAGGCCTCGCATCCGATCGTCGGCCTCGGCGGCGCCGGCGACGGCCTCGGAGAACTGCAACACGTCGACGTCGGTCACCACCGAGTAGCCCGTGCTCGAGGTTTGCAGGACGGTTTCGCCGATGGCCGTTCGTACTCTGGAGACCAACATCCGCAACGCGCCGGGCGTGATCCCCAAGGTGTCCGCGAGCCACTCCGATCGGAGCCGGCGCGGCGAGTGGAGCGCCAGGATCGCGAGCAACCGCCGCTGGCTCGCACTGGGCAGGTCGATCGCCGAGCCGTCGACCGCGACCGCGTGTACACCGCCCAGCAGGCGCACGCTCTTGATCACCGGGTCCGAGGCCGCCACGAGCGCATTGTCTCACGCCGACTCTTCTCGTTCGCGGCCGGCACCTCCGCCAACGCCGAGCGCCTCGGAGCGTCGCCGAGAATTCAGGGCTTCCGCGCGTCACGACCCGCCGTGAGTCGGGCGAGACACAGGCGGGCCGCAACGACGAGCGACCGTTGCGCCGTCACTCGCATTGCGACGTTACGAACTGTGCCGCGCGGCATCTACGGCACGATCGAGGTGGCTGCAGAGCACACAGCAGCACCAGAGAGCGGCAAGCGGTTACAGAGCGCACGTCACGACCGCCGTCGCCCGAACGGTGATCGTGACGCGCCAACTCTGCATGGCCCCCAATGCGAGTGTCGCAACGCTGCGACCGGGCCGCCCCGTGGGGGGACGCTACGTGCGAAAGCGTTCGTCTTCTACAACAGAAATGAGGTGGGCCGAACGCGCCACGACCCGACGCTGCGGGCGACGGGTCGTGTAACCAAACGAAGGATTGGGGGCCGTCGTTCTCGAGCGATTGTGCAACGACGGCGAGGCAAGGATCTAGACGGTATCGGTCAAGGATCGGCCTGCTCGCGGAGCGTGGCCGCTGTGTGACGGACTGATAGCCGGCACGACGCGGCACTTGTCGCCTGCGCGATCGTCGGGTTCGTGGGCTACGCGACGACGGTCCTGAAGTAGGCCGACTCGACCTGGCCGGCGCCGTGTCCGTCGCCGAATGGCCGAGTCATCACCTCGTCCGTTCTGCACGTCGCGACAATGCGAGCGAGGCGACCAAGGCGTCGGCAATCGGATGGGGCGCCGCGCCGATGCGGCGCGCGACCACGAGCCGCCGCTCGGCAACTGGCTTGCCGAGGGCGGGCTTCAACCCGCCGGCCTGCGCGGTCGGGAGCACGGTCCAACCCATTCCGAGCGCGACCATCTCACGCAAGACCTCGGGTTGATGAGACTCGGCAACAACATCAAAGGTCGCGCCGAGCTCGCGCAGTGCCGAGCCGATGACCGCCCGCGTGTGCGACGATGCGGGGAAGCTGACCCACGGTCCCCACGATTGCGGTGAGCCGACCTCGGCATTCGGCGGCGCGTAGACCGCGAGCTCGTCGCTGCGCAGTGGCGACCACTCGATCCCGTCGACGGGAGTTGGCGGTTCGACACACACGACGAGATCCAGATCGCTGCGCACGAGGTCTGCGATCAGCGGCTCCGATGGCGCCACGGTCAGGCGCAGCTCCACCGCCCGGCGCGCCTCACGAAACCTGCGCAGAACACGCGGGTAGTAGTGGACGGCAGCAGCGTCGATCATGCCGAGGCGCAAGGTGCCTTCGTTGCCCGAGCGATGGCGCTCCGCCCAGTGTGCGAGGTCGCGAGTGCCGGCGACCACCGCCCGCGCGTGCGCGAGCACGGGCTCGGCCGACGGACTGAGCACGCGCCGCCGGCCCTGGCGCTCGAAGAGCACGACACCGACGCGCCGTTCGAGCTCGGCGAGACCCTGGGAGAGGGCCGACTGGGTCACACCCACCTGCGCGGCGGCGTCGGCCCAGGTCGGCGCCGAGGTGACCGCTACCAAGTACTCGAGCTGCTGCACCGTCAGGTTCGGCAGGGCAGCCATACGGGGAGAATAGTTCAGTAAGTCTGAACAGAGATTGTCATTGCTTTGGAATTACTCAAGGATGGACCGATGCCCCAACCTCGTGAGATCGCCCCGCCCGGCGGCAAGCTCGGCGTGCTCCTGCCCGGCCTGGGCGCGGTGTCGTCGACCGTCATCGCCGGAGTCGAAACCGCGCGCCGCACGGGCGCGGTGCCGATCGGCTCTGTCTCGCAGATGGCGCACATCCGTCTTGGCGCACGTGGCGAGGGTCGCAATCCGCTGATCCGCGACTTCGTCCCGTTGGCACGGCTCGACGACCTCGTCTTCGGCGGGTGGGATCCGATCTCGGCCAACGCGCTCGAGGCGGCGCGCACTGCGGGCGTGCTCGAGGAGCGCGACATCGCGCCCGTTTCGTCACAGCTCGAAAGTGTCGTCGCGATGGACGCCGTGTTCGACCGGAACTGGGTGAAGAAGCTCGACGGCTTCCGCGTGAAGAAACGCGCCAACAAGATGGAGCTGGCCGAGGCGCTCATGGCCGACATCGAGCAGTTCCGTGCCGAGAACGGCTGTGACCGTCTCGTCATGGTGTGGTGTGGCTCGACCGAGGCCTATCGCGAGCCCAGCGCAGTCCACCGGAGTCTCGCGAGCTTCGAGGCCGGCCTGCAGGACAACGACGTCGAGATCAGCCCGAGCCAGATCTACACGTACGCGGCTCTCCAGTCGCGCGTGCCCTATGCCAACGGTGCACCGAACCTCTCGTGCGATCTGCCGTGCATGCTCGAGCTCGCTGATCGGAACGAGGTGCCGATCGGAGGCAAGGACTTCAAGACCGGCCAGACGTTGATGAAGACGATCCTCGCACCGGGCTTCAAGTCACGCATGTTGGGCATGCGCGGGTGGTTCTCGACGAACATCCTCGGCAACCGCGACGGCGAGGTGCTCGACGAACCGGAAAACTTCAGGTCGAAGGAAGTGTCCAAGCTGGGCGTGCTCGACGCGATCTTGCAGCCCGAGGAGTACCCGCACCTGTACGGGGAGATCGACCACGTCGTGCGGATCAACTACTACCCGCCTCGCGGTGACAACAAGGAGGGATGGGACAACATCGACATCTTCGGGTGGATGGGCTATCCGATGCAGATCAAGGTCGACTTCTTGTGCCGCGACTCGATACTCGCCGCACCGCTCGTGCTCGACCTCGCCCTGTTCTTCGATCTCGCGGCTCGGGCCGGTGAGAAGGGTGTGCAGGAGTGGCTGAGCTTCTACTTCAAGTCTCCGCAACCCGCCGATCCTGCGCTGCGGCCCGAGCACGACATCTTCATCCAGCAGACCAAGCTGAAGAACACGCTGCGGGAGTGGATGGGCGAGGCCCCCGTCACGCACTCCGAGGCGGGCTGACCGCTTCCGATTCCTGCGCGATCGACTCGGCTCGCGCTTTGATCCCGTAGAGCATCCTTCGGATCATCGCGAAGTCGCCGAACTCCATGAGGAGCACGCCCAGGACCGCCACGAGCGGGTGCCGCCAGTCGTACGCCGCGTGGATTCGCGTGACGAGTCGCGTTCCGCCGCCGTCGGTTGGAGTCAGCTGCCACGACCAGGTGCTGTCGGGCTTCGTCCAGAGCAGCCACTCGTTGACCTGGAAGGAGTGGACCCTGAACGCGGTGCGATCCGACGGCGAGGATGTCGGCGACATCGGCACCCACTGACCGACCTCGAGGTGCTGGAGGTGCGCGACGATCGTGGTGGCGCTGGGCCGGCCGAGGTTGTCGAGAAGATCGTTGCTGTACCAACCGGCGCGCGAGCAGCCGACCTGCACGAGCCACGGCCACACGTCGCTCGGCGGCCCATCGACGGTGATCGCCCTCGTCGCGTTGAACTGCGCATTCGGCAAGAGGTGATCGCCGGGAAGAACGCCGGCGACTTCGGACCGCGTCGCCCCCCAACGGAGATGCCAACGCCGATACAGCGGCGCGGTCAAGAACAAGGGCAGATCGCCGGCAACTTCGCGGAGCTCGAGCAACAGCTCTCGCAGCGTTGGCCTCACCATGCCCGCCATTCACACCACTCCCGTGGGTCCGATGAAGGACGACCGTCATCCGTAGCGTCGCCCATCGATCCGAGGTCCGGGTAGGGCCAATGGGCCCTCCGCTTCCGATATCCAATCCTGAGATCACTCCGGCGAGTGCCTGACACTCCTCCGTTCACCCTGCCGTTTTGCGTCTCTACGTCTGGCTCGCTGCTTCGACGCCGCGGGTGGGTCGCGCGAATTCGCGGAACGGCTGCAGCCGGCCCGCCGAACGGTTCCGCGGAACCGTGCTGTGAACGATCCGCCTCGCTCCGTGACGGAAGACTCCACGCGCGCGGAGTCCGCCCGGTGGGGTGGCCCTCCTGTGATTCCGGGGTGTGGGTTTGGCACTTTGGTACCCGTCGGATTGGCCGACAGATATGTATGAGTATTGGTGGGCGTGGAACACGGCCCGGTCTTCGCGGGATCGGCGTGCTGGCCCTCACCGGCGTCGTGTTGCTGGCGGGCTGTGCATCTCCGTCGTCACAAGCCGGGACCGCTGGGACTCGACCGGCGGCCACCTCCTCGCGGGCTTCGACGAACAGACCGCGTTCGACGGTCCCGCGCGCTTCGACGACGACGAGTACCACGACGCCTCCGACGACGACCTCGACGACGCTGCCCGCGAAGGTGCGGACGGCACTGGCGTACGTCGCGGAGAAGCTCGGACCGGGTGCGAATGGACCGGCCGTGTTGACGTTGCAGGCACGATTGAGCTCGCTCGGCTACTGGCTCGGGACCCCGACCGGGGTGTTCGACGACGCGACCGAGCAGGCGGTGTATGCGTTGCAGAAGGCCGCCGGGCTGCCCCGCGACGGCATCGTCGGACCGACGACCTGGATCGCAGCATCCAAACGAGTGCTCCCGCGTCCGCAGAGCCATTCCGGACGTCTCATCGAGGTCAACCTCGAAGACGACGTCGTCATGTTCGTGACGAACGGCAGGGTCGACGCGGTGTTGAACACTTCGACCGGCGGCGGATACTCCTACTGGGGCGCCGACGGGCGCTCGGTCGCCATCACGCCGACCGGGCTCTTCCGCATCTCCCGACAGGTGGATGGACTGGTGACCGACTCGCTCGGACAGCTTTGGCGGCCGAAGTACTTCGACGGTGGGTTCGCCATTCACGGTGACTCGAGTGTGCCGCCCACGCCCGCATCACACGGGTGCGTGCGTGTGAGCAACGAGGCGATCGACTGGATCTGGGACCAGAATCTCGCACCGATCGGCACTCCGGTCTGGATCTACTGACGGCGCCTCCGCGCGCGCCGTGGCGCGTCGCGCAGGGCTTGCAACCTCGGGTGTGCGGGCGCAGGCTGGGAGGTCAGGGGGACAATGAATGGGGGCCTCTTGATCGTCCATCGCTCGAGCCGCCAAAAGGTTCTTGCATGCTGGCCGGTTGTCGTCGCGATGGTGTTGCTGCTCGCCGCGTGCGATGACTGGCCGATGGTCGGCTTCGACGCGGCGCACACTGGGTACAACGACACCGAGACCACGATCAGTACGGGAAATGTCGGTGGATTGCACGAAGTGTGGACGGCGACGACACCGGACCAGATCGTTTCCGCTCCGTCGATCGTGGGCGGTGTGGCCTACGTCGGTTCGCGCGACAACAAGCTCTATGCGTTCAACGCGAACGGCACAGCAGGCTGTTCCGGAAAGCCGAGAAAGTGTGCGCCGCTGTGGTCGACACCGAATCTCGGCGGCGACGTCGTGTCGACGCCCGCGGTCGCGAACGGCATCGTTTACGTCGGTTCGGTCGGAGAGAAGATGTTTGCGTTCGACGCCGCCGGCGTGAAGAACTGCTCGGGAGCTCCGAAGGTGTGCCGGCCGTTGTGGTCGCGAACCATGAGCGGCGATGTGATCGCGTCCCCGACCGTCGCCCGGGGCGTGGTGTACGTGATCGCCGCCGACGCCATCTCCGACGAGCTGGATGCACTCGACGGCACGACCGGCGCCTTGAGATGGGACGCCGTCGTTGACACCGACCTCTCGTTCACCGAACACTCTGCCTCCGCGGTGACGGTCTCGAATCGCACCGTGTATGCCGGCTTCAACTCGGGCGACTCCGATATCGCGCTGGTGGCGGCGTTCGACGCGAATGGCGTGACCGGCTGCACCGGCGTGCCGATCACCTGCGCACCGCTGTGGACGGCACCGCTCCGAGACGCGCGGCAAGAGCGTACGCCCGTGTTTGCGAACGCATCATTGTTCGCCGCCAACGACTTCGGGCTCGACGTCTACGACCCCGCGGGCGTGAAGGGTTGTTCGCGCACGCCGAAGACGTGTGCGCCGCTGTGGTCCGGCGCCGCGCCACCCGCGACGGCGACGGCCGCCAACGGGATCGTCTTCGTCGGGAACGTGGCTTTCGACGCGCTCGGAAAGACCGGCTGTTCGGGCACACCGAAGACGTGTACACCGTTGTGGACCAACGCAAGCGGCGCCGTCGGCGCGGTCGCCAACGGCGTCGCGTATGCCACTTCGAATGCGGCGGTAACCGCGTACGACGCCGCCGGCAAGACGCGTTGCCGCGGCCGCCCGACGAGCTGTACGGCGCTGTGGTCGACGCCGGTCAGGAACCCGACCTCTCCGGTGATCGCCAACGGCACGCTCTGGATCGGTTCCACCGATCACGCACTGCACGCGTACCGCCTGAGCTAGTTGCGGCACCCGGCAGACGCGGTCAGGACGGCTCGGGTGGCGAGAGCTCGAGGCAGTCGTCGCCCGAACCGGTGTCGCAGACCTCGACCAGCAGCCGAAGCCGGTCGCGGCGACCGGTGAGCTCGTCGAGATCGTGCTCGACGCGCTCCAGGCGTTTCGTTGCGACGCGACGCACGTCCGCGACGCAGCGATGCTCACCGGCGCCGAGGAGCTCGGCGATCTCTTGCAAGCTGAACCCGAGCGCCTTGCCGCGGCGTATGAACGCAAGGCGCCACCGATCGGCCTCGGAGTACTGCCGGTAGCCCGCCGCGGTTCGGGGCGGCTGGGGCAGGATGCCTTTGCGCTCGTAGAAGCGGATGGTCTCGACGTTGACGCGTGCGGACGCGGCGAGCTCGCTGATCGTCAGGGTCGGCTGCGTCGGCTGGGTCGGAAGCATGCCCCTGGCCAACGTGGCGGCTACGTCCGGGATTCCGAGTGGGTCGCGGCCCGCACCTGCTCGAGCTCCTCGCGTAACGATGCGATGCCGCGCGCGCCGACGATTCGCCGGAGCTCGTGCCCCTCGGTGAAGAAGACCAGCGTCGGCATGCTCATGACCTGGTGGCTCGAAGCGAACTCGGGCGACTCGTCGACGTCGACCTTCAACACGGTGAGATCGGGAGCTTCCCGGGCGAGTTGGTCGAGGATGGGGGAGAGGAGCCGGCACGGTGGGCACCACGCGGCCGTGAAGTCGATGATCACGATCCCGTCGGCGCCGGCGATCTGTTCCCTCGCAGTGGTCGAGTCGGACTGCAACACAGCTGTCATCGTGACGGTGCTCCCATGTGAGGGCCGGCCGCTTCCGGCACGGGCACCGTACGCTCCGTACCGTGGTACGGAGTCAAGCTTCAACCGCTGGCATCGGTTTCGTCGCGAAGGCAGGGTGTCGCCGTGACAGACCGTGACGGTACGACGGCGCCCGACGAAGCGGCCCTGCTGGGGTTCCTTCGGGTGATCGCGTCGGGCGATGACGCCGAAGTCGATCGGATGCTCGAGTCGTCACCGGCCTTCGCCGTGGCGGTCGTGCGCGGTGGCGCCACTCGCCAGGATCCCAACACCTACTGGTTCGAAGTGATCCGGCACCACGTGTACGCCGGTGACACCGGCCTGCACGTCGCGGCGGCCGCGTACCGGCCGGAGGCCGCGAAATCGCTCATCGCGAAGGGCGCGGATGTCGGAGCCCGCAACCGACGCGGCGCCGAGCCGCTGCACTACGCCGCCGACGGCAACGCCGCGGGAGTGAACCGGGACTCCAGTGCGCAGCGCGCGGTCATCGAGCACCTGATCTCGGCGGGCGCCGACCCCAACTCGCGCGACAAGAGTGGTGTGGCGCCCCTTCACCGCGCGGTGCGCACCCGCTCCACTTCGGCAGTCGGTGCCCTGCTCGACAACGGCGCCGATCCGAGATTGGGGAACAAGCAGGGCTCGACGCCCCTGCACCTGGCGGTGCAGAACACGGGCGCCAGCAATTCGGGCTCCGCCGCAGCCAAGGAGCACCAGCGCGAGATCATTGCGCTGCTCCTACGACGCGGCGCGCGGGCGACCGACACCGACGCGAAGGGCAAAGCCGTCGCCGCCGCGGCCACGAGCGACTGGATCCGCGAGCTGATCGACGCGACGTAAGCCGCCGAGGCTTCCCACACTTCGACGTACGAAGGCGGCGGCCAGGCTGCTGATTTGGTGAAGAGCGGAGCTGCTCGAACGGCAGGATTGACCGCCATGGGCGAGTATCGACGCAACGCCGGTAAGTTCTCCGGTAATGCGCACGGATGTCGCCACCTTCGCCACGGACGAGCACGGCCCGGCGACCGCCGTCACGCGACTTGCCGCATTGGGCTTCGAGTTCGGTCCGTCCCGCCCGGTAACTCGCTCGTTGCTCGACACGTTCGATGGCCGTCTACACCGGTCCGGGCTCCGACTCGAACTTCGCGAATCCGAGGGCCTGGAGCTCATCCTCACGGGCGAGGGATCTGCAGCTGCGCACCTCGTCGTCACCGCGGTACCTCGTTTCCCCGAGGACCTATCACCGGGTCCGTTTCGCTCCCGGCTGGCCGCGGTCGCCGAGGTGAGGGCGCTCCTCCCGGTTGTGCGTGTCATCGCGACGCACGCTGTGGGCCTCAGGCGCAACCGGGCCGGCAAGATGGTTGCGACCGCCACGGTCTACGAGCACGTGCGCATCGACGGCCACGACGTCGCCCGATCGACGATTGAAGTCGACGAGCTCGCGGGGTACGCCAAGCAATGGGCCGGCGTGCGCGATGCGCTCTCCGAGATCGGATTGTCGCTCCTCGACGGGGACACGCTCACAATTGCGGCAGCCGCATCGGGCGTGCGCCTCGCGGGCGCCTCCGGACCGCCGGGCGTTGCCCTCGACCCGATGATGCCGGCGGTCATCGGCTTTCGCGCCGTGCTCGCCGACCTGACCGACACCATCATGGCCAACTGGCCGGGTGCTATCGGACGCATCGATCCGGAGTTCCTCCATGATCTGCGCGTGGCGGTGCGTCGTACGCGCACCGTGCTCGGCGAAGGCAAGAAGGTGCTCCCTCGGGCGATCGTCGAGCGGGCCGAAGAACGGTTCGGCTGGCTCGGCGCACTTACGGGCGCGGCGCGCGACCTCGATGTGCACCTCATCAACTGGAGCGCCGACACCAAGCCCCTCGCGGGCGGTGTCGTGGCCGCGCTCGAGCCCGTGCACGTCCTGCTCGAACGGCGCAGCGAGTCTGCCCACGACACGCTGGCGCGCGTCCTCACATCGGCCGAGGCCACCGAGCTGATGACCACGGCGACGGCTTGGTGGCGAGAGCCGGCCGGAGACGATGCTCCGGGCGTCGACGCGGAGCGGCCAATCGGAGAGGTCGTGGCCAAGCGAATCGCACGCGCACACGCCAAGTTGATCAAGCGGGGCCGCTTGATCAACCCCGACACGCCACCCGAGCAGGTCCACGACCTCCGCAAGGATGCAAAGAAGCTGCGGTACCTGCTCGAGTGTTTCGCCAGCTTGCTCCAGGACGCTCCGCGAAAGGCATTCGTTCGCCGGCTCAAGGCCTTCCAGGACAATCTCGGCGAGCACCACGACGCTGCGGTCCACGTCGCCGAGCTCCGAGCCATCTCCGAAGAGCTCCACCTCCGGAGCGCTTCGTCGGAGACGATGCTCGCGATCGGGCAGCTCATCGCGCAGCTCGACCAACGCCGGATCGCGACCCGTTCTGAATTCGCCGAACGTTTCGCGGCGTACGACACGAGCGCAACCCAGCGCGACCTCGAAGCCGCGCTCGCCGGGCCGAGCCGATGAAGACGGTGGCCACATACAGCATCAAAGGAGGGGTGGGGAAGACCACCGCGGCGGTCAACCTGGCCTACGAGGCCGCGTGCTCGGGGGTGCGGGTGTTGCTCTGGGATCTCGATCCGCAAGGCGCGGCCACCTTCTTCTTCCGCGTCAAGCCGTTCGTCGACGGAGGGGCCAAGCGGCTGGTCGGTGCGAAGGGATCGCTCGCGGCCAACATCCACGCCACGGACCACCCCGGGTTGGATCTGGTGCCCGCGGACTTCTCTCTGCGTCATCTCGATCTGCATCTCGATGACGGCAAGCGACCCACCCGACGCCTGGCCAGGCTCCTGGAGCCGGTCTCCGACCGCTACGACCTCGCCATTCTCGATTGCCCGCCCGGCATCACGCTGACCAGCGAAAGCGTGTTCGCGGCGGCCGACGCGCTCCTCGTGCCGACGATTCCCACTCCGCTGTCGAAGCGCACCCTCGAGCAGCTCTCCGCGTTCCTTGCCCACCACCCGGCACCGCCGGCCGTTCTGCCGTTCGTGTCAATCGTGGATCGGCGCAAGAAGCTCCAACGTGACATCGCCGACGCGCTCGCCGCCCAAGCCTGCGGATTCTTGCCGACCGCCATTCCGAACGCGAGCGCCCTCGAGCGCATGGGTGTCGAACAAGCGCCCATCGCCACGTATGCACCGAACAGTCCGGCCGCGATCGCCTTCCGGCATCTCTGGTCGGATGTGCTTGCCCGACTTTGGAGCTGATCGCCCATCTGAGGTTCGGGACGCGCATGTTTCCGGGCGAGTGGCAGGCTCGGTCCCGTCTCGAGTCGTGAGGGTTGTGCGCAAGGAAACGCGATGTGAACACTTGCTCGCCGCGGTTGCGTCGGCTCAGGCGGTGCTCGGACGGTTCCGGTGGGGGCCATTGGGAAGCGCAGCGCCACGCTCCACGGCCGGGGGGGGCCGGGCGGGTCGTGGCGAGCGCTCACCTCCCTTCGGGCGCGGCCGGCCGATCTCGCGGGCGGCGCGGTCGTCAAGTGAGCATCGCCTCGCGGAGGTATCGAGCGGCGCTGCCGACACCGAGCGCAGCGGCGTAGCCGTCGAAGCTGCCGTAGTCGCAACGCAGGCTTTCGACGAAGCCTCCAATGGCGCGCGGATGCGCGGTGACGATCGCCGGAGCGAGACGCGAGAGTTGTTCGGTCGCGTCCGGGTAGCTCCTCCGGTAGTGGTCGACCAGGCGGTGCATCGAGCTTCCGCTCAAGGTGTAGTCGGCGACGATCGTGTCGACCGGAACGTTCAGGAGTCCGAGGAGCACCGCCGCGACGATCCCGGTGCGGTCCTTGCCCGCCGAGCAGTGAAACATCGCCGGGTACGCGCTCGGGTCCGACAACATCGCGAGTACCTCGGCGATGCTCTGCGCACCGTGCTCGAGCATCTCCCGGTACCGGAGCGCGACGACGGCGGGATCCATCCAGCCGCTGATCTCATCGGCGTCGGGAAGCACATCGACCATCGGGAGGTGATACTCGACGACGTCGGGCAGGACAGCCGAGTAGCAGCCCCGCGTGACCTCGTCGGGCGTGCGGAGGTCGATGATCGTGACGAGTCCCAACGACCCGAGTCGCTCGACGTCGTTCGGTGTGAGGGCGTGAGGGCCGTCGCCGCGGTAGAGACGTTGTGGTCGTGTCCACCGGCCGTCCGCGGAGGCGTAGCCGCCGAGGTCACGAAGATTGAAGCACCCGTCGAAGGTGAGCACTCGCTCGAACGGTGCGACATGCACACAAGCATCGTACGAGGCGAACCTCGCCGGAGCATGGACGAGAGGTGAACGCCATCGGGCGAGCTCGTAACGGTGGCGGAGAGAGCGCCCGCGCGGGGCAAGGGCCGCAGCAGCTGAGCGATGCTGCGCCGTCACGCGTTCTGCGCATTCACGTCGCGACGTATCGTCGACGCGCAAGCAGTGCGCGATGCGCGTACGTTGTTGCCGGAGCGCGCACTCCGCGCGAGGATCGACGTCGATGCGCAGAGGCCGGCGAGCTCTTGGCAAGCAGCTGTCCGGTACCCCGGGCGCGTGCCCGGCGCGGTTCGTTCAGCTGATCGAATTCCAGACAACGCGCATCGACGAGGTCCGCGTGCTCGAACGCCGGTGGCGTGACGCAATTGAGAGCGCGGGCGTCTCGAGCGCGATGAGCATCACCAAAGATCGCGATCGACACAACCGATACGTGTGGATGATCCAGTTCCCATCGCACGACAACGCCGCGCAATGTGACGAGCTGGAAGAGACGCGGTACATCGTCGAGCAGTTGATGAAGCTTGCCGACGGTCCGGCCGTGTTCCGAAATCTCGATGTGTTGGACCGCTTGCCGTAACGCGGCGGGGCCCGGTTTCGTGAACTGCGTGTAAAACGACAGATCCTCGGGCCCTCCGGCACCGGCTCGAAAGTGCGCACACGCGGCCAATCGGGACCAGAGCGACAGATCGCCGTTTGGTGATCGAGCGTCCGATCGCTACGTTCGCCGCTTGGCACTGCACTCGACTTGGCAGTGCATTCGAGGTGGAGGACGTCATGACGGCCGCGTTGACGCGCATGTCTTGGGAGTTGCACGCCGCGTGTCGCGACAGCGCAGCCGGATCGTTCATGCCGCCGATCGGCCGTGAGACTTCAGATGAGCGCCGGCGGCGCGAGCAGGCCGCGAAGACTGTCTGCGCGCGGTGCCCAGTGCTTTCGGAATGCCTGGAATATGCGCTGCGCGTCAACGAGCCGATCGGAATCTGGGGCGGACTCAACGAGGCAGAACGTCGCGAGCTCGCATCGTCGACGCGACGCTGCGTCACTGCTCGCTGAAGCGGTGCGTTCGCGGCGGCAGTGAACCGGGCTCCGACGCGGGCGTACGCGGTGACGACGTGCCGGGCCGCGGAGCTCAACCCGACAGGCTCGATACTGCGACGGGCTCGTCGAAGCCCTTGAGGAGTCGCCGGCCGCCCGGCTCGTGCGGGACGTCGGTCAATTGTCCTGCGGTTTCGGCGTCGATGAGCACTTCACCCGGCACCGCTTGATCGGTGAGTCTCGCGGCGAGGTTCACGACAGGACCGTAGTAGTCGCCGCGCAGGGTGAGCACCTCGCCGTAGCAGAAGCCGGCGCGCGGTTGGACGCCGCCCGTGTACTCGCCGACGAGCGCGAGTGCGATGTGCGCGGCATCATCGGCGCTGAGCGCGCTGTACATGACTTCATCACCTATGTGTTTCACGACGCGACCGTTGTGCGCGGAGACGATGTCGAAGGCACGCGCCTCGAAGTGGGTGACGAGGCCGACCAATTCTCGCGGAGAGAGATTTCGCGACAGGGGAGTGAACCCGACCAGGTCGACGAAACCGATCGCCAGACGGGCCATCGACCGCTCGCTCACACCTTGTTGACTGCGCCGCTGCCGTTGAATTGCCTCGAGCAGATGGTGCAGGAAGAGTGTCCCGAGACCCGGTGCGATGTGATGCGCGAGGTCGCCGATCTGCTGCTCCGCTCGAACCCACTCGATGAGATCCACGTCTGTCGTCTCGAGATGTTCCTCGACGTCTTGCACGAAGGTGCTGACCGCGGCATCGGCGACACGCGCGATGGACATCCCGATCACGCGCAGCAGGTTGTCGCCGGCGCCCTTGCTGAAGTTGTCGCCGGATGCGCCGGCCTCTCCCGCGCCTGCGCCGCTCAAGGCCGCCAGTAGCGTGACGTCGCCTTCGCCGAGCACGGGACGGTCACGATCGAGCGAGATGCCGAAGAGGCGATAGGTCTCGAGGAGTCCGTCCGGCGATACTGCGCCGCGAGCCGCGGCCTCGCCGACCGTCAACGTGAAGTCTCGCGACAACACGAGGTCGACCGCGAGCGCGGGCAGCCGACGCGCTCCGGCGGCGTCGGAGATCTCGGCCTCGGTGGCACCCAGCCCGAACAGCAAATCGACAATCGCGGGATCGACTTCCATCGAATCCATCGCCACAGCCTGCCATCTCCCCGCCGACCCGGTTCATTTGGTTGGCGGGCGCGCGCAGTGGGTACCCCAGCACGACTGCGACACCGGCTCCGGCGACGGCCCGGGCGAGGAGACCTGAGGAAGGGAACACGTGTGTACATCGGCGTTGGAACGCTCGTCGTCATCTTGTTGATCGTGATGATCTTGTATTTCCTGCGGCGCGCTTGACGCCGGGTAGCGTCGACGCCGTGGCAGAACGCGTCGGCCCGCAGCGCGGTGCGCGGCCGCAACGCACCATGACCGCGATCGAGGGCAAGGCGGTACCGGGCGGCAAAGGGCTCAAGGTCGTGGTGAATTCGGCGGCGGGTTCCGGCGCGTCGAGTGAGGAGTGGCTGCACGCCGAGCTGCCCGACGCCGAGGTCATCGGCATCACCGACGATCTGCCGATGGGCCGAGCACTCGAGCGGGCCGCGGCGGCCGCGGCGGTCATCGGGATCTCCGGCGGCGACGGTTCCGTCAACGCAGCCGCCGAGCGTGCACTCGACGCGGGACTTCCTCTGGCGGTGTTTCCCGGCGGCACGCTGAACCACTTCGCGCGCGACTTGGGACTCGCCGACGCGGCCGACACCGTCCGCGCGTTGGAGGCGGGCACGGTGGTCGCGATCGATGTGGGCACCATCGACGGCAAGCCGTTCCTGAACACGGCGAGTTTCGGCGCCTACGCCGCCTTCGTGGATGCACGGGAGAGGTTGGAATCGCGCCTCGGGAAGTGGGCGGCCGCGTTCGTCGCCGCCGCCAGAGTGCTCCGCACCGTCGATCCGCTGACAGTCGAGCTCGACGGTCGGCGAAGCCGCGTCTGGATGATCTTCATCGGGAACTGTGAGTACCGGCCGGCCGGCCTCGTGCCGACCTCGCGAGATCGGCTCGACGACGGCCTGCTCGACGTCCGCTACGTCGACGGCAACGAGCGCGGCAGCCGGCTCCGGTTGCTCGGAGCATTGGCACTGGGCCGGCTCGACCGGGCCAGGGGCTACCGGCGCGCGCTGGTCGGATCTCTCGATGTTCACTCGCTCGACGGACCGCTGCGGCTCGCTCGCGACGGCGAGACCTTCGACGGCGGTGTCGACGTGCGCGTCGCCAAACGACCCGACCGCCTCACGGTCTACGCGCCGGGCGATGCCCCTCGCCCGTGACGAGAGCGGTGGCCGATCGCGGCGTAGCCCGCGCGTACGGTTTGCGAGTTCGGGCGTCGGTTAGCGTCGGCTCGTGGGCAACGCGGCCGAGCAGCGTGCGATGGCGGAGGGTCTGCGCCTCGACGGGTTGACGCGTCGCTTCGGGTCGTTGACGGCGCTCGATGCGCTCTCGTTCTCGGTGCCGGCCGGTGAGGTCGTAGGATTCCTCGGCCCGAACGGAGCGGGCAAGACGACCACGATGCGGGCTGTGTTCGGACTGACCGAGCTCGACGCGGGAGCTGTGTCGTGGAACGGCGTGGCGATCGGTCGGGAGGATCGACGTCGTTTCGGGTACATGCCGGAAGAGCGAGGCCTCTACCCGACGATGCGCGTCGGAGAGCAACTGGAGTACCTCGGCCGGTTGCACGGACTGAGCGCGCAGGCGGCGCACCTCGCGACGGAAACGTGGTTGGAGCGACTCGGGATCGCCGAACGGGCGGAGAGCAAGGTGGAGGCGCTCTCACACGGGAACCAGCAGCGCGTGCAACTGGTGGCCGCGTTGCTCCATGGGCCCGAGCTGTTGATCCTCGACGAGCCGCTGGCCGGCTTGGATCCAACCGGTATCGACACGATCGGCGAGATACTCGTCGAGCAAGCGCATTCGGGATGTTGCGTACTGTTCTCCAGCCATCAGCTGGACCAGGTCGAGGATCTCTGCGAGTCGGTGACGATCATCGACCACGGGCGGGTCGTCGTGACCGGGAGGGTCGACGACCTGACGACGGCGGGCGAGCGCCGGCTGGTCGTCCGAGTGGAAGGGGACCGGAACGCGGTGTGGGCTCGGAGCATTGCCGGCGTGACGGTTTCGGAAGTCGCGGGCGGCGAGGCGCGGCTCGTGCTGCACGAGTCGGTCGACAGCGACGAGTTGCTCCGGGCGGCAATGACTGCCGGTCGGGTCACTGAGTTCGTGTTCGAGCGGCGGCGGCTGTCCGAGGTGTTCCGGGAAGCGTTGGCGTGATGAGCGGCATCCTTCTCGCGGTCACCGCGGTCCTCGTGGCCGCGCGGCTCTGGCGCCGGTATCACCGTCGATCACCACGCGAGTCGCGAGCTCGGTTCGCATCCGGACCGTTCGCGAGCGACATCGGGCTGGTCGCGGTCCGCGAGGTCCGCGAGCGGGTTCGAGGCCGGATCTTCCGAGTGGGCACCGTGCTCATCCTCGCGGTTGTCGCGGCCGCGATCGTCATCCCGGTCGTCGACAAAGGAACGTCGCACCCGCGCGAGACGGTCGGTGTGGTGGGTGCGCTGTCGCCGGCTCTGCGGGCGACGGTCGCGGCCTCGGGCACGAGTGTCGGAGTCGCCGTGCGACTCGTCTCCGAACCCGGCGCGGGCGCAGCCCGAGACGCGCTGCGCTCCGGTGACATCGCGCTGGCGATCATCAACGGCCGGGAGCTCGTCGTGAAGAAGGCGATCAGCGCGACCGACGTGTCGACGAAAGCCGAGCTCGTACGAGTGGTCTCGACCCGCTTGGGTGTGGCCGAGGCGTTCGCGGCGGCGGGGCTCTCGGACGCGCAGGCGTCGCGGCTCTCCCGCGCCCGGGCGATCCCGATTTCGAGCATCCAACGAGGAGCCACGAAGGACACGACCCAAACCACTTCCGTCATCGGGCTCGTGCTCGTGTTCGTGATGTTGACGCAGTACAACACGTGGACGTTGATCGGGGTCATGGAGGAGAAGTCGAGTCGCGTGGTCGAGGTGCTCCTCGCCACCGTGCGGCCCGCGCAACTCTTGACCGGCAAAGTGCTCGGGATCGGATTCGTCGCGTTCGCGCAGGCAACGCTCATCGTCGGGTTCGCGCTCGGGCTCGGGAAGGTCGTGGGCTCCGATCTCCTGCACGGAACCGCGCCGCTCGTGATCGTCAGCACCTTGGTGTGGCTGGTTCTCGGCTACGCCTTCTACTGCTGGGTGTATGCCGCAGCCGGCTCGATGACCCAACGGCAGGACCAGGTGCAGAGCCTGGCCTTCCCGCTGAGTCTCCCGATCATCTTCGGCTACGTGACTGCCATCGCAGCCGCGAGCTCACAGAGCCCGTCGGCCCTGTCGAAGGTTCTCGCGTACTTGCCGCCGACGGCACCGTTCGCGATGCCGGTACTCGTCGGTCTCAAAGCCGTCACCTGGTGGGAGTTCGCCGCTTCCGCCGCCGTGAGCATCGTGTGCACGATCGGCGTGGCCCGGCTCGCGGTGGGCATTTACCGCCGGGCAATCCTGCGGACCGGTGGGCGCGTCCGGCTCCGCCAGATGTTCTCCGCGACCACCAGATAGCGAGAACGCGGCGGTTCCTACAGGGCGTAGGTGCGCACGACTCGGAGCACGGTCTCGGAGTCGGGGCCGGTGCCGACGAGGCCGGTCGCACCGGCGTCGACGCGGCGAGCCGCGACTTCGCAGAATTCGGCCGCGGATCCGCGGATCGTGGTGAGCGCGGGCGCGGGCGCGGGCGCGTCGGGATCGAAGCGCCACTGGTTCCCGTGCGGACCGGTCAGATCGAGGGCTACCGGACCGTGCATCGACAGGCCGGCGCGCGCGAATGCGTAGGGGAGCGTCCGCCACGCGAGCCGTGCGACGTGTCGCAACCGGTCGGTTGGCTCGAGTCGAATGTCGAGGGCCGACGCAATGTCTCCGGTATGGATCCAACACTCCGACAGTCGGGTCGCAACGAGCGTCTCGACCGACAGCTGATTGGTGACCCACGTGACGCGCTGGTGCGGATCGGCCGCCTCGAACGCGGCGAGCATCCCGCGTGACGCGTCGTGCCACCGGCGCCGGATCGCTTCGCCACCGGCAGCTCGCTCCGCCGCCACCTGCGCGGCCGCGGCATCGTCGACCGACACTCCTTGGCTCTCGCGACTGCCCATCAACCCGTCCGCGAGCGGGGGCAGCTCGCCGCGCGCGCTGGTGATCGCGAGCTCGTCGGTGAGCGCGAGGTGCAGGAGCACGTCGGCGACGTCCCACCCGACCGCGGAAGTGGGGCGTTCCCAGTCATCGCCCGAGCACCGGTCGACCAGCCGCGCGAGCTCGTCGTGTTGCGCGGCCACCGCGGTAAGGAGCTCGTCCATCATGCGGGTCAGCCGGCGCGGGGTGCGAACCGCGGGACGCCGACCACAGCGGCGTAACCGCTGGCCCCGATCGCAGTGGCCCGACCGCCCGACAGGCGGTAGAGGTGGGATGTCTTCTCCGAGAACTCGTCGCCGACGAACGCGTACACGCCGGCGGTCGTCGGTACCGGGGAGCCGAATTGGCGCGGGCTGGAGCTGCTGAACACCGTTGTTCCGGTTCCCGACAACGCGTTCCAGGCGAAGCGCCGTACCTCTGCTCTCGGCGCCATCGGAGTCTGCACGACGGCGTAGAGCGCGTCGCCGTCGGTGACGAAGTGCAGGCAATCGCAGGAAACCGGGCTCGTGGTGTGCCACGTGAGCGGCGCGCCGGCCGACTCCGGCACCGGCAACGTCATCACACTGCAACCGTCGAGTGAGCACTGCGACGTGATGAGCAGGTTGCCCGCGGGTGAGATCGCGACACCGAGCGGTCCGGAGCTCGCGATCGGTGCGCTCGAATCCGGAGCGTGCCACACGACGCCCGTCGCGACGTCGTGCACCGCGAACTGGTCTTCGAAGCTGGCGCCCGGGCAGCCGTTTCGACCGCTCGCGTCCGAGTACACGCCCGGTCCGAGCACGTACCGCTTCCCGTCGGCCGTCACGGCAACCCCGGTCGCGTGCGCGATCAGTGCCGTGGTGTTGGTGCGCAGGTTCAGCCTGACAACGCTCGGGCAGCCGCGGTTGCGCACCGCGGGATTACCGGTGGTCACATACCAGAGCGTCTCGTGGTCGGGCATGAGCTGCGTCCCGGTCACCAGCCGGCCGGTAGCCACGGTGAGCAGCGTCTTCAGCGCGTGGCCGCCGGCGTCGAGTGCGACGATGGATCCCCCGCGTGCACCCAGCATGACGGTACCGGCCGGCAGCGGGTCGCGGCCCGGGGCCGTCGTCGGGGCCGTCGACGGAACCTCGGTCGTTGTCGCGCCGCTCGTAGTGGTCGTCGTCGGCGCGGTCGTGGTCGGGGCCGACGAGTGCGACGACGAGCTGCAGGCACCGACCACCAGCAGGAGCACGACGCCGACCGCACGCTGGATTCGCATGCCTCCACCATTTCACGTCGGCGCCGCGGCGACGACGCTCATCACGTGACTGGCTGACGCGGTGCGTGGTCGTGTGCCCACGACGGCGTTACGGGGTCCGGGGCCGTTGAGGTTCGCGTCGGAGCGGCCGCGCCCGGGCGGCCGCTCATTCGTAGACGAGCGCGGTCGGGCGCGCCTCGCGATCGAGCGCGACGTGGGGGAGCGGTGCCCCGGGTACCTGGAGGTCGACGAACTCCGGCACGACGAAGCGATCGTTCGCGCCGGCGCCTCGCGCGAGGAGGAGCGTCTGCGCGCCGTGTTGGTCGCGCAGCGCGGATGCGACGTCGGGAAGCTCGTCGGCTTGCCGTTCGAGTGCGACGTGACCGCGCAGATCGAAGAGGATCCCGACGTCGGGCTCACCGAGGAATGCGTCCCACCGCTTCACGAGCTCGGCAAGTGACGCCCGGCCCGGCTGGACCTGGAGGATCAGCATCGCACCGACCTCTCGAGCCGCGTCGAGATACGCCTCGACCTCGGGATCGACGAGATCGATCGTGTAAGTGCCCTTGTACTCGGCGGTTATCGAGGCCGACGTGACGATGGGGGCGAGCGCGGGCCGTACGTCGCAAACGGCTCGTGCGTAACGCGTGAACGTCACGAGCCGGCCGGCGGCTTGACGGGCGGACCCGGCGCTGAGGAGTCCGGACGCCGCTTCGCCGGGCCGTCCGCCGATGGCGAGGATCGTCGAAGCCGGAGCGAGTGCGCGCGTCGGAGTCGCCGATGACGATTCGGTGTCGGTTCGCCGGCGCGACGGCGCAATCACCTCGAGCCACGCGGCGCCGGCCGACGCCACGGCGCCGGCGACAACCATTGCCCGCACCTTTCGGTAGCGGTCCCGAAGGTCGTCGTCGGCAAGCCGCATCGCGGCGCTGATCGCGCGCAGGCGTCGGGCCGGGATCGACGCGATGTCGCGGATCGGCCACGCGTCCGCATCGTCGGCTCGCGCGTCGCGAATGATCCGGCCCAATGCCCGACCGCGCTGCGCGTGATGACGGAGCAGATGGCGGACCGTGGTCGAGGGGCTCGCGTGGGAGAAGCAGGCTCCGGGCGCGAAGTACGCGCGGCGGCCCGCGAAGTAGAGCTCGGAATTCACGACGGTGTCCTCACCGGCGCGCATGTCTTCGGGGAACCCACCGACCTCACGCACGTCGCTCGTGACGTAGGAGGCGTGCCCGGGCACTCCGGAGTACTCGCCCGCAGGTTGTGAAGGGCTCTGCGTTGCGTGATCCAGGAAATACGACGCCCATCCCGCGGGCGTGTTGTTCCCGTTGAGCACCGAGCCGGTGACGAGCTCCCAGCCTTGCTCGTGCGCGTCGAGCCGGGCTTGGAGCGAGCCCGCGCGGAGCCACACGTGCGACCCGGGGAACGTGATGTACTCACCGCGCGCCGCCCAGAGCCCGGCGTTCCTCGCTTCACCCGGCAGGGCGCGTTGCGGCAGCTGCAGGCACCGAACCGTCGGATACGTCGTCGTGACGTGCTCCGACGTGCCGTCCGAGCCGCTGCACACGACGATGATCTCGGTGTCGTCGTCGACCTCCTGCGCGACGAGCGCGACCAGTGATCGATCGATCACCGAGAGATCGTCTTGCGCGATCACCACTGCCGAGATCGCGGGCCGGTCGACGATCGGGTTCTGCAGCTGGTCGACGTAACGACCGTCGGTTCCGAGGAGCACCGGCAAACCGGCGGGCCGCTCGGGCCACGGAGCAACGACGTCGGGGTCGGCGAGGAGCTCTTCGTAGCCTTGATCGAACGCGTCGGTGGGGTCGGCCTCCCGGTACTTGGCGAACCGGGCTCGCCGGTGCGCCTCCGTGAGGCTGCCCTCGTGTTGGATCCGGACGCTCGTGTACAGCCATCGGTGCTGGGGGATACCGCTCGGCACCGGCACGAAGTGCAGCCGCTGCGAGCCGAGCGGGCTCGCCGCCGCGTCTTCCGCGGAGAACAGCCGGAACACCCAGAGGCTGCGCGGGTCGTAGTGCGCGGCGTCCTCGACCATGCGGAACACCTCGAAGCCGTACGCGAATCCGGGCTGCGCCTCCCGTTCGAGGAACTGCCGCAGCGCCGCCGCGTCGAGCGCGTCGATGCGCTCGTCGGCATCGAGGAAGAGATACCACCGCGCGGCCGTGTTTCGCGCGGCGTCGACCAGCCGTTGGCGATTGGCCAGGTCGTCCCACCCTTCATAGGTGGCGCGAACGGGGTTGGTCAGGACCTCGCGCACGAGTGGATGCCGTTCGAGGATCTCCCGAGTTGCATCGGTAGAGCCGTCGTCGAGCGCGACCACTGTGTCGGCGAACCGCGCGACGCTTGCCAGCCATTCGGGAAGCTGGTGCGCCGCGTTGCGCGCCGGTACGAGGACCGTGACCGACCCCGCGCCGCTGTTCATGGCTGCTGAAGGTGTCGGCTAGCGCCGCCCCCGCGACCGTGACCTCTTTCCCCGCCGGTCGTCGCCGTAGTTGCCGGGCGCCTTGCCGTAGTGACCCGGGGCCTTGCCGTAGTGACCGGGCGGACGGCCGTACTGGCCCGGTGCCTTGCCGTACTGGCCGGGCGCCTTGCCGTAGCGGCCCGGGGCGCAGCCGTACTGGCCGGGACCGTTGCCATAGCGGCCGGGGGTCTTGCCGTAGCGGCCGGGGGTCTTGCCGTAGCGGCCGGGTGTCTTGCCGTAGACGTTGTCGCGGCGGTGCCAATTGCTCGCGAACGCGGCCGGGCCGGTCGCGTTCACGAGCGCGATCGCGGCTGTGGCGGAGACGCCCCCGGCCACGAGCCGGCCGATGAATCGTCGCCTGCTCATCTGCCCGGACTCGTAGAGCCGGGAACTCTCCTCGAAGTCATCCTCGGGCATTGCTTCCTCCTTGTTGGTTCGAGTGCGGGGAGTTGATTCGACTGGTGGACGATTATTCGATCGCGCCCTTGCAGAGAGGAACGTTGGGAACGACCTGCGAACGATGAAGCACGGTCTTGTTGGCGAGCGTGAGATCGCTGCCGAGCTTGACCTTCTTCGGCAGGACGCGTTTGAGTATGCGCGCAGTCGAGTCGTCGATCGAGATGCCCACCCCACCTTCGAGCCTGAGATCGAGAGTCGCATTCTTGCACCGCGCCAGTGGCGCGCCAAGGGACGATCCGTTGGTGACGCCGATCGACGTCACGACCGCGCCCCACGGCCCGGCGCTTGCGTTCGCGGTGCCGACGCCCGCGCCGATCTTCATCTTCACCGCGACGACCAATCCGCTCGGCCCGAGCGTGATACCGGTGAGGCTGTCGATGATGCTGCGCACAACTGAGAAACTCGGCGCGACCACCGAGCCCTCCTTCATGCCGATCGGGCCGTCGAGCTTGTACTGACCGCTGGCGACGACGGTGGAGTTGTTGCCGGTGATCGCGGTCTCGACCGCGGCCGAGAACTCGACCTTCACGTTGAGTGGAAGGCCGGCGGTTGCCGGGCCCGGGGGAATCGGGATGTCGATCTGGATCGGGACCTCGATCTTGATCTTCCCGTTGTCGACGCTTTCGGCGACCCCGCCGGCCAGGTTGACGGTGAGTCCCTTCACGCCGGTGAGGTAGAAGTCGTAATCCGACGCCTTGCCGTCGCTGATGTTCTCGGCGGTGTGGACCACGAGCTTGTCGACGTCGAACAAGAGTGACGCGCTCACCTTGAGCGCGCCGCTGACATGGTTGATCTTGAGCCCGAGCAGGCCGCCCTGCGTGGCCGGCTCGACGCTCCAGTTGTCGCCGATCGGCACTTCGACGGCTTGCTTGACCGCGTCCGGCAACGTCGGTATCGCCATCAGGTGGACGGGAGGGAGGCGCACCACGCGCGCGCTCGTTTGCGAGGCCGGGATCGAGGAGGTGTCGGCCGGCGTGGGCGCCGACACCTTTCCCGGGAGATCGGGCACCACTTGATACGTGAACGCTGACGGGTCGAGCTTCGTGTCGAGGTCGATCGTGCCGTCGCGAATGACGTCGGTGAGCTCGACGGGCGCGAGCGTGACGATGCGATCGTCGCCGACGTCTCGCAGGGCGGCGACCCGACCGGCCGCGATGCTCGTCGCGAGCATCACCGAGCCGACCTTCAGGTTCGACGCGCCCGGGGCGTTGCGGTCGATGGTCCACGTGAGCTCGTCGGCGCTCACCGAGCGGATCGCCGCGGCGCCGTCGGGGATGACGACCACGCCGGGCTGGTACTTCACCGACCCGTCGGCCGCCGGGCCGTACCCGAAGTTGCGGATCGCTTGCGCGGTCGGCGCGGCGAGCTTCGGCGCGCCCGGGGAGCTGCTGCCGTGAACGGCGCTCCCACTCCCGCCGCCGCACGCCGTGGCGCCGATCAGCGCGCACGACACGAGCGCGACGTATCCGGTCCATCGCCGCACGTTCACGGTGCTACTCCGGGCCGGATCGGTCGTGGGCGATCCGAGGTGCATCAAGCATCAGATCTGCGTTGCCAGGTTCTTCGCGAGGGATTCGGCGCGCGCCTTGAACGTCGACCAGTCGTCGAGGCTCGTCAGCCGCAGCGCGACCCAGATCGTTCCCTTACGGAAGAAGATCGTGTAGCCCTCTTCGTGCGACTCGTCGCCGAGGCCGGGAACATTCGTGAACGTGTGGTGCAACACGTTGTTGTCGTCGTCGTAGTAGGTCTTGGCGCCGGCGCCGATGAACACCTCGACCTGGGCGGTGGGCCCGGTCGGAACGCCGGGATACGTGCAGCTGTCGACATCGGTGGTCGACACGTGCATGCCCGTTTGCAGCGTCGTGCCGATGAGCGCCTCGGCCTGCGCGAGCGGAACGAGCGCGCACGAATCGAGCTTGGCCGGCGTGGTGGTGGCCGTCGTCGTCGCCTCGGTCGCGGCCGTGGTCTCTGCCGGTTGCGTCGTCGCCGGCGCCTGCGCGTTCTTCGAGCTCGATCCGCACGCGCCCAGCGCGACGACAGCGACGATTGACAGTGCGATCTTGGGCAGGTTGCGAGTCATCGGGGATGCGTGCTCCGGTTCGTGGTGGCCGGCGTCGGTCTCATACTCGGGTCAGCACCGCGGTCGCGAGCTTCATGGCCGCGTCTTCACGGGTCTGTCCGTCGTGGGTCGTGACGCTGCCGGTCGCGACGCGAACCTGGCACTCGCTGCCGTTCCCGCACGCGAACCAGAGGCGCCCGTAGCTCTGGTCGTACCGGGCGTCGTGCCCGAACGCCGCGACCGGCTCGGCGCGAGCGGCGTCGGCGCGGGCGTCGCCGGCGTCGGCTCCGCTGAGCAGCGCGACCTCGGTCGAGTCGACCGAGGTGCCCGAGGTGTCCGTCGACTTCCAAACGCAGCTGTCGGGGCCGTACTCGCCGCCGGCCAGGATTCCCGTGGCGCCCGGCGAGTGCGCACCGATGACGCCCGTGACCTCGTCGTCGGTCAGGAGCTTGCAGATGTCGGAGCTACTCCCTCCGGCGGCGGCTGTGGTCGTGGTCGTGCTCTTCGCGCTGGGCGCCGACGCCGCAGATCCCTTCGAGCTGCTGCCGCACGCGGCCAGCGCGAGACCCAGCGTGACCACGGTGATGACGGCGAACCCGTCGACGATGGTGCCGGTTCGGCGCATTACGTGTCCTCCTCGCGTGTGGCCTCGACGTCGTCGGCGGCGTCGGCCTTGGCGTGCGCAACGGAGAGCAGCGACGCCAACGCCTCGGGGGGCACGCCGAGACGTTCGGCGAGCTCCGGGCCGTGCAGGCCCTGCGCCTCGAGATCGAGCGCCAGCTGGTAGGCAGGCGCGAGATCCCGGCGACGGCTCTCCGATACCACCCGGCGACCGTACCGACGTGCGCCGGAAAGGTCTCGCGTAGCGACTACGCGTTTTCGGGCCCGCCGAGCGCGTCGCTCAGATCGGAGCGGCTCCGGACTCCCAGCTTCGTCATCGCCCGCAGGAGATGGCCTTCGACCGTGCGGATGCCGACGCCGAGCCGCTCGGCGATGCCCCCGTTCGACAGCCCGTTGGCCGCGAGCCGGCACACTTCTCCCTCGCGGCGAGTGAGCGATGGGAGCGCGGCCAGCCCGGCGAGGGCGGGGGTGCGCGCCCCGCCGCACGCCTCGAGGAGCCGGCGCGCGTTCCCCGCGGCCCGTTCGGCTCCGGCCGGGTGGCCCGTGCGGCGGCCGATCGCAGCACCTTCGGCGGCCGCCTCGGCCGCGAAGAGCACGAGCCCGAAGCCCTCGAACGAGGCCGACACCGCCTCGAGCCCCGGCGCGTCGCCGGCCGCGAGGGCTCGGGCGCGCGCCGCAAACGCGTCGTGGTACGGCAGCTCGCCGGTCGCGCGGGCGTGTTCGAGCCGGTCGAGCACGTCGCGGGGACGCGCGCCGAGACGGATCGCCTCGTGAGCGATGAGGCCTTCGGAGAACCGGTTGCCCGTGGCGCGGGCCGCGTCGGCTGCATCGTGCAGGATTCTGAGCGGGGTCGTGGTCTCGCCCGCGGCTGCCGCCGCCCAGGCCCGCCCGATCGCCACATAGTGGTCGTTGACGCGCACCGCGGTGTCGACCCGATCCAGCCGGTCGACCGCGTCGCGTGCGGCCGCGGCGTCGCCGACCTGGCCCGCGATCTGGGCCTGCAGGCCGAGGCACCACGGCAGGTAGCCCGCGGGGTCGAAACCGTGCAGCGCCGCGCCGGCCTCGCGCGCCATGGAGCCCGCCGCGGCCAGGTCGCCGGCCATGTTCGCCAGCACCGCGAGCACCAGGGTGGCGCTGCCGACCACTTCGTCGTCTCCGTCGGCGATCGCCGAATCGCGCACCGCACTCACGAGCTGGCGCGCTTCCTCGAATCGAGCGAGGCACGTGTAGGCGAGGAGCACCTGGGCGAAGACCCAGCCGATTCCGCGCGCGAGCTCGTCGGCGTGCGCGAAACCGACGGGTACGAGGCTCTCGCACAGCTCCAGCGCGGCGCGCGGATGGCCCGAGAACGACAGGCATCCCGCACCGGCCGTGACCGCGCGGAGTCGAGCGAGATCGTCGGCCTGCGGGTCGGCCGCGATGGGGTGCCCGAGCCGGGCTGCGTCGGCGAGGTCGTTCGTGGCGAACAGCACCGCCGACTGCAGCGCGAGCACGCGCTGGCGGGCGCCCGCGCTGCCGAGGTGGCTCGCGATCCGATCCAGCGCGGCGTGGGTCTCGTCGGCGCGACCCAGTCCCCAGAATCCGGCCTCGGCCAACAACATGGCCAGGCGCGCGGCCTCTTCGTCGGCGAGCTGCGCGTCGTCGACCGCGGTGAGGTGCGACATCGCGTCGTCGTAGCGCCCGAGCTTGAGGCACGCTTCACCGCTCGCGAGCAGCGCCCGCCCACCGGCGCCGGCGTCGAGCGCGCTGCGGGCCAGCCGTTCGGCGAGAGCGCCGTCGAATCGCCGGTTCGCGAGCTCGGCCGCGCGACTGAGGAAGTCGCCGTCGGTCGCGACGCCGCCGTCGATCATCCACACCGCGCGCTGCAACACGGCGAGATCGTCGGGCGCGGCCGGCGCAGGCGCGGCCGCGAGAAACCGGCACCAGCGGGATCGCTCGCTCGCCGGCATCGACGACCGAACGACCTCGGCGAAGAGCGGATGATCGAGGGACAGCAACACGCCCCGGCCTCGCCGCTCGGCAACCACGAAGCCGCGGCGCTGCAACTGCTCGATCGCGTGCGGCGAACAGCCCAGCTCGACGACCTCTTGCGGGAGGGCATCGCCGACTGCGAGCAGCGCGACGACCTCTTGCTCCGCTTCTCCGAGCGCCGAGAGGCGGAGCTCGACCAGCTCCCGCAGACGCGCTCCGACGCGTACGTTGCCGCGCCAACGCCACACGCCGTGCACGAGCTCGAGGGTGCCGGCCTCGACCGCCTCGCTCACGATCTCGTGCAGGTAGAGCGGATTCCCGCCGGCCACGCTCCACAGCCGGCGCGCGCTCGCCACCTCGATCTCGTCTCCGAGCACCGCACGGAGCAGCTCGGCCACGTCGTCGCGGCCGAGCGGCTGTACGTCGACTCGTTGCGCGGCGCCGTCGCGCCACAGAGCGGTGATCGCGTCCGGTGCCGGCTCCATCGCGCGCAGGGCGACGATCAGCCGGATACCGGCGGCCACGGCAAGGTGGTGCAGCAGCGCGGCTGACAACGGGTCCAGCAGGTGACCGTCGTCGACGCCGATGACGAACGGGCGACCCGCGGCGCGCTCGTCGACCTCACGCCGCACGGCCCGGAACAGATCGATCGGTTCGGCGGGTGTCGCCGAGTCGGACGGCAAGAGGGAAGCGACCGCTGCGAGCGGCAGCGATTGTGCCGACCGGGTGGCGGCGAGGCTCTCCGTGAGCGCCACGTCGGCCACGTCACGGACGATCTGTTGGAGGATGCGGGTCTTGCCGGTGCCGGCGGGCGCGACGATCACGACGCTCCGACCGTCGTCGACGAGCACCTGGCGGCACAACGCCAACTCCTCGCCTCTCCCCACCAAAGGCCAAATCGCCATCGCTTCATCTTGGCCGACGATTGCACAGCCCGCACAGACGTGATCGACAGGTTGCGGCCGAAATCCGCCGGGCCCGGTTGCCCGCCACGGCCGCGACCAAACCCGCGCGGCTCGGCTCGACCTCTCAGGGAGCCGGCACCGGCGGCCCGTCGCACGAGAGATGCTCGAACGCCTCGGGCGTGCGCTGGTCGAAGTACTCGCGCGCCTGGTCCAGCAGCGTGAGGTATGCGATGCCCTCCTCCGTCTGCATGGTTGTCGTGCGATGCTTCGGTTTGAGGAGCTTGAAGACGACTTCGACGAGCTTCGAGAGCCGGGCGTCGTCGTCGTTGGCGATCGCCTGACCTTCGAGGTCCTTGGGCCACTTCGATTCCGACGCGCGTCCCGCGCCGAGGTGAACAACCCAATTGTTCAAAAACCTTTGGAGGCTGCCCGGCACCTTGCGGCGGTGGGTGCCGAGGATGTCGCTCAGGGCCCAGTGATCCTTCGGTTCCAACGATTCGGTCGGCTGCGCGGCCGCGGCGGCGAACTCGACCAGATTGCGCGCGTGCAGCAGCGCGGAATCCTGGAACGCGATGGCATCCGCGGCCGCCCCGTCGTGCCCCTCGGCCGAACGAGATACACGAACAGACTGCTCGAAGCGGTCGACCGCCCAGAGCATCCACTTCAGCTCGTAGCAGAGGTGACGACGGACTTGCTCCGGGCTCGGTGCGGCCATGGGTGCAGTCTGGCGCGAGACACGTGGGGGCAGGAGTGGCGAACCCGGGAAACGGCGGTTGACTGCAGAGCGTTCAGCTCGCGTTTACGCGCTGTCCACGCAGCGCGAACGGCGGGAAGCGGATCACCGGAACTCGGGGGCGGCGTCTACGCTCGCGTCGTGGTTCACCCGCTGCCCTCGGAACCGAACGAGCAGCCGGATCGCGAGCACCCGTTCGCCGAAGTTCGGCCGCGCCGATCCGTCGACGAGATGGTGCGGAACCTCCAGCAAGCTCTCGTCACCTACACCGGCCAGGCCGACCTCAAGGCCAACATCGTCATCACGACCTCGTCACTCGTGTTGACGATCGTCGCGACTCGCTGGAGCGATCACTCGCTCCGACCCGGCATGAGCATCTTGGCGATCGGCGCGCTGCTCGCGCTGATCACCGCCATCACCGTGGTGGTTCCGAAGTTCCGGCTCCCGCGTCGCGATGAAGTCCGTCGCGACTTCGAACCCCACGAGAACCCGCTGTTCTTCGGGCACTTCGCGTCGATGCCGCGCGACCGATTCGTCGAGATCATTGGTGAGATCGCCGCCGACGACGCGACGCTGTACGAGGCGCAGGTCGCTGACATTCACGATCAGGGTCGCTACCTCGTGGAGCAGAAGTACCGGCACCTCCGGTTGGCGTACACGTTCCTCGGGCTGGCGTTCGTGATCGGCGCGATCGTCCAGGCGCTCGTGACCGTCGGCTGAGCCACGAGCGGCCGTCACCCGCCGATCTCGACGACGCGGCATCGACGCACTGAGGCGTCCGGTCAGAGCCGGCCGCGCACCGGTGCCGGAGCGGTTCCCTCGACCATGTACCGCCAGAATCGGCGCGGCTCACCGACCGGGAAGTCGCCGCTGGCCCTGTGCTGCACCGACGCGTTGTCCCAGATGAGCACGTCGTGGGGGCGCCAGGCGTGTGCGTACCGCGGAGCGTGTTCCTCGGCGTGGTCCTGCAGCGATTGCAGGAGCGCGCGCCCCTCTTCGGTGGCCATCCCGACGATCTCGGTCGCGCGATCGAGATCGAAGTACAACGCGGGCCGGCCGGTGACGGGGTGCGCCCGCACCACGGGATGGGCGACGTCACGCAGGGCTTCGAGCGGCCCGGTTGCCGGGAGGCGAGGGGGAAAGGCATTCCGGTTGTTGTAGGCGTGAATCGCGCGCAGCGAACCGATGCGCTGTTGCATCGTCGGTTGCAGGAGCGCGTACGCCGCGCGCATGTCGATGAAGCACGTATCGCCGCCGCCGCCGGGCAGCGACCGCGCGTGCAGCACGGTCGCCGACGCCGGACGCTCCGTGTACGAGTCGTCGGTGTGGAAGAACTCGAACAGCCCCGGGCGGCGGGCGTCCCCGCCCAGGCTGACGTCACCGAGCACGGCGCGAACCTCGTCGGTCATGACGAATCCCGAGTCGATGACCTGCCGGTCGTCGCCGTAGCGAAGCAGACTGCCGTCGCGGGTACGCGCGACCGGATCCTTCACCGTTCCGATCATCGAGGCCAACGCGCGGGCCTCGGTGTCGTCGAGCGCACTCGGGAGCCGGACGCAGAGCACGCCGTGTGCGTACAGCGCGTCGCGTAGGCGGGCACGGGCCGAGGCGTCGCCGGCGTCGCGCAGCGGGTCGAGCCCTTCGATCTCCGCGGCGCCGAAGGGCCCCGGCATGACGCCGAGCGAAAACGAGGCAGCGCGGGGCACTCCGAAATGGTAATCACGCACTGCTTCCGACCGAGGCGTCGCGTCGTTGGGCCGCGCGATGCGGCTCGGGCCGATTCCACGCGGCGGCCGCCTACGCTGTCGCGGTCGCGCACTCGATTCAGGGGTCTCGTCAATGAACCTTCCGCTCTCGGGCATCAAGGTCGTCGACTTCTCGGAGCACGGTTTCGTGCCGTCGGGCGCCGCCGCGCTCGCCGACTGGGGCGCCGACGTCGTCAAGATCGAACGCCTCGAGGGCGATCCGATGCGGTCGGTGATCCGCAACGGGCTGTCGCCGGCCGCCGACGGGGTCGACTATCTCTTCGAGCTCGCCAACCGCAACAAGCGCGGGATCGCCCTCGACGTGACGAGCGCCGCGGGCCGGGCGGTCTTCGAACGTCTCGTTCGGTGGGCCGACGTGTATATCACCAACCAACTTCCCCGCGTCCGCCGCAAGTTGCGCACCGAGCCCGACGACCTCTTCGCACTGAACCCGAAGCTGGTCTTCGCCAAGGGGCACGGTCAGGGCCAGCGCGGCGACGGCGCGGAAGCCGGCGGCTTCGACTCGGTGTCCTTCTGGTCACGCGGAGGGATGGGACACATGCTCACCGATCCCGACGCGGCCAAGCTCGTGGGGCAGCGGCCCGCGCTCGGAGACGTTCCTTCGGGCATGTTTCTCGCGGGTGGGGTGTGCGCGGGGCTGGTGCAGACCCTGCGGACCGGGAAGGGATGCGTGGTCGACACGTCGTTGCTGAACTCGGCGATGTGGACGCTCGGGCCCGACATGGCGTACAGCTCCATCACCGGTCACGAGATGCCGAGGGCCAACCTCGCGGCCGGAATGATGTCGCCGCTCGTCGGGGTCCACCGCACCGGCGATTCGCGCTGGCTCATGCTGAGCATGCTCGACGAGGAACGGTACTGGGCGCCGACCTGCCGCGCGCTCGGCGTGCCCGAGCTCGTCGATCGTTACCCGACGGCCGAGGAACGCCGACCGCACTGGCCCGAGTTCGTCCCGATCTTTGCCGCCCAGATCGCGGGCGTGACTCGCGACGAGCTCGAGCCTCGCCTCCGCATGGAAGGTTGCATCTTCTCGTTCTTCGCGTCGCCGCCCGAGGTCCTCGCGGATCAGGCCGTCATCGACAACGGCTACGCGATGCCCGACCCCGTGCATCCGAACCTCCGGCTCGCGGCGGCTCCGGTGCAGTTCGACGACCAGTTGCCCTCCGTGCGGCGCGCCGCCCCGACGCACGGCGAGCACACGGTCGAGGTTCTGCGTGAGCTCGGGTTCGGCGCCGACGAGATCGATGCGCTCTTCGCCGACGGCGTGATCGGCCCACCCGCGCCCGCGTAGCCGAGCTGCCGACTGCGGAGGGCATAGCGTCGGGGGCATGACCGGAGAAGACGAGCGCCCGTTCCACGGGCCGCCGCGGCCCGACGGTGGTCTGCTGCAAGCCGCCGCGGGTCAGCTGTACGAGATGTTCGGTGTGCACCGCCAGCTCGACCACGTGCTGCACGAGTCGGCGAAGCGGGTCGGTGGGGTCGAGTTCGAGAGCATCTTCAATCCGATCTCGGCGGAGGCGATCACGGCGACGCCGCGCATGGACGCGATCAACCACGACCAGGCGTTCCTGAGGTCGTCGCCGATGTCGGCCGCGGAGACCGAGGCGGCGCTCGGTCTGCTCGAGATCCTCCACGGCGACTTCGCCGCGCCGAACATCGAGGCATTCGTCGAGTTCGCCGCCCGGGAGAAGTTCTTCGAGCGGCTCGCCGACGGCCAGTCGTTCGTGTTCGTGGGCTCACACCTGGAGTTCCAGGATGTCGGCTTCAACCTCGGGTACCTCACCCGCGCGGCCCAACAGCGCGGCCTCGACCGTCTCGATACGCGAACGACGCTCATGATCGGCCGGCTGCTCGGCTACCTCGAGGTCATGGGACTCAACGTGATCGACGACATCCTCCGCAAGGCCGCGAACGTGTTGAAGACGTTTCCGGTGAGCGGCGGGGAAGCGGTCAACGAGGGCGACATCACCGACGAGGATCTCAACCGGAGAGTCAAGGCGTTCCGGAAGCGGCAGAACGCCCGGACCCGGCGAGAGTTCATGAACCTCATGACCTCCAATCACGGTCACGTCGTCATCGAAGCGGGCAGCGGTTCGCGCGATGCGAAGGACGCCCACGGCTACGTGGTGATGGAGCCGTTCGCGACCGGGACCCGGGAAGACCTGTACCTCGCCACGCGTGCCGGTGCCGCGATCTATCCGGTCTTCGGCGATTACGGCAACCGCGCGGAGCCGAGCATCGTGGAGTTCGGTCCGGAGATCCGTCACCTCGACAGCCCGATGCACGCGCACGCGATCGGGGAGATGATCGCGAGCATCGGCAACCGCGCGCGGGGGGCCGCGTCGCGACAGCACCCCGAGATTCCTCGGTTCCGCGTCCCGATCAGGTACGGGAGCTACGAGGCGTAGCGGCCGTTAGGGGATCGGCGGTTTGGGGGTCAGCGTGGTGGAGCAGTAGTTCGTGTCCGGGCCGATCGGACTCCTGCACCGCTCGGTCTGCGGGAACTGATTCTGGGCGCCGTAGTCGTTGGTGACGTTGGCGTACGCTCCGCCGTACTCGATGCCGCCGGCCGCCGCGCTGTAGGAGTACCACGGGAAGGTGCAGGACCCGCCGGAGCCCACTGCGTCGTAGAGGCCGCACCATTCGTTGACCTCGGCGGCGCCGCCCTGCCCGTCGGCGACGGCCCACGACGAAGGCGTGACTCCGTTGGCGAACTTCGCGCTGCGGATCACGAGCGGCGTGATTTGCGCCCAACCCTGCGTGACGTTGTAGGAGTAGCAGTTGAACATGCCGGGAACGCACTCGACCGATTGCGGGTAGACGTAGACGTTCGCGTGGCCGATCTCCCACGAGAACGAGAGCGGCGGTTGGTCGACGTTTCCCCACTTGACGAAGTTCGACGTCGAGTTCGATCCGGCAGCCGGTGCCAACGGCCCGTCCTTGGGGCTCGAGAGCACGATCGGGTTGGAGTGTTGCCCGGTTGTCACGTCGGTGACCGAGACATTGAGCGGCGTTCCCGACTGCGTGCCTTTGAAAAAGTGGATCGTCACCGTGTCGCCGCTGTTCATGACCAACGGGCTGCCGGAACCCGAGGGCGTGAGCATCGCGTTGAACGTGGCGTACTCGATGCCGCTGTTCGGGTGCACGGCCCACACCGGCGAGCAGACGGTGAACTTGTTCGGCGTCAAGTCGATGTCGAAATTGCCATTCGACGCGCAGCCGTGCGCGTTCAGCACGCTGTCGGGATAGAACTGCAGCTCTGCGAACGCCTGGCCGAACAGGCTGTTCGAATCGTGCACCGACGCACCGAACCAAAAGACCGGGCCCAAGTCGATGACGGGACGCGCGTCGGGTCCGGTCCCGTCGCTGGGAAGGACGATCGTCCACGTCAGGTCTTGCCCGGTGTTCGCCGCGGAGGAGATCGGCGCGATCTCGGGCTCGTCGTGGCCGAGGCAACCGGGCGCGTAGCGAATCGGAACGGTCGCAGCCGAAGCCCCGGCGGCCCCCGCGTGGCTCGGCGAGCTCTCACCGGGGCTGTCGCCCGGGTACCGGCCGAAGCAACGCGTGACCGACTTCGCGCGGCGGGCGACCGTCACGCGTGCCGCGGTCGGCGTGTTCGCCGCGGCCGCGACCACCGGGATCGACACCCCGCACGCAATTGCGAAGGCAGCGACGAGCGCAAACACGGCGTGCCGGGACCGTGCGCGCGGTGCGCAGTGCATTGCCATGTCGTGCCCCCCACCAAATGGCCGGGTCGCTGGATACCCGGACCGGCTCAACGATGCTGGCGTCACCTTACGACAGTGCCCGCCGGTCGAGCTCCTGCACCCGAGCCGCGAGGCGATTGAGCAACTTGCGGCCGATCGACGGGACCTGATCGAGCAATGCGAAGAATTGCGCTCGTTGCAGCACCGCGACCTCGAGCGGCGACTCGGCCACCACGGTCGCATTGCGCGGCGCGTGGTTGAGCATGGACAGCTCGCCCACGATCCCTCCCGCCTCGATCTTGCCGACGCGTCGCCCGTTGCGCACGACCCGGCACGCACCCTGGAGCACGATGTAGGCATCGTTGCCCGTCTCGCCTTGAGTGACGAGTGTTGCGCCCGATGCGCGCGGCTCGACGACGGCCATCTTGGTGAGGAGTCGCAGCTCGCGCTTCGAGCACTCCGAGAACAGCGGAACTGCGGCGAAATGGCGCTGTACGAGAGCCGCCCTCGTCGACTGCGGGGCCGGCCGCTTGTTCGCTCGTTCCGCGATCACATCCTGTGTTACGAGTCGATTCGACCGCACCCGCCCTCCTGGCGTGAAAGACACCAGAAGATACTCGTCGGGCGGACTCGCGCGTCGAGGCCGTATTCCGCCCGGCGGGCGCGGGCACCTGGCGGGTTGGCGCCTCGTCTCTTGGCAGGCAGCGACCTACCGGCGGTGCGAGCGAGAATGTCAACGCGCGGTGATGTTCGCGACGACACCGCCTTCGGGACGGTTCACGATCATCCCGACGGGTCGCGGCGTCTCGGGACATGTGAGCGCCACGTCGACCCGTTGTGCAAGCCGCGCGAGCGCGAGCGTCATCTCCATCTGCGCGAGTTGGAACCCGATGCACGCGCGCGGACCTTTGCCGTACGGCAGCCAGGCGCCGTCGATAGCGCGTTGCTGGCGCTCGTCGGGGTCGACGAATCGTTCGGGACGGAAGCAGAGGGGATCACCCCACACGTCGGGGAGCCGGCCCGACACGTAGGGCGACCAGAGGATCATCGTCTTCTTCTTGATCGAGAGGTCTCCGACGCGCATGTCGCGCATGGCCTGGCGGGGGCTGAACACGCCCGGCGGATGCAGACGGAGCGACTCGCGGACAACTGCGTCGGCGTAGGTCAGCCCGCGCAACGCGGCGGCATCGAGTTCGCCGCTCAGCACCTGATCGGCTTCGGCCCGCAGCCGCGCCCATACCGGTGGATGCCGCGCCGCGCCCAACACCGTCCACGCCAGGCCCGAAGACGTCGTGTCGTAGCCGGCGGCGATCAGCGTGATCGTCTGGTCGCGGATCTCACTCGAGGTGAGCGTGTCGCCTTCGGCGTCGATGAGTGTGTCGAGCACATCGGGCCGGTCGGTGGCACGGGGCGCGCGCCGCCGGCGCTCGATCTCTTCGTAGATGATGCGATCGGCCGCGCGCAGTGACGCGCGCGCGTGGGCGCGTCGTGTGCGGGGGAGTGGGTGCGGGAGCTGACGCAACGCGGGCTGGACGCCGTAGGTCATGGCGGGCTCGAGCGTCGCGCCCAGCTCGTCGGCGCGATCCCCGAGGGCGTCGCCGAACAACACCCGCACGACGATCCGCCGGACGAGGCGGCGACCGTGCGGATAGAAGTCGACGGGCGCGTCCGCGGGCAAGAGCGCGTCGTCGATCAGGCGATCGGTCTCCGCGACGACGAGCGGGATCCAGGCATCGAGGCGCCTGCGGGCGAAGCCCGGTTGGGTCGCGCCGCGCCGGCGGCGGTGGTCGTCGCCGTCGGAGACGATCATCGAACCGGGACCGACGATGAAACCGAGCACGTTGAAGGGATGGCCCCAACGGAACGCGTTCGTCGTGGTTGCCAGCAATGCCGTGAGATGCGTGGGATCTCCGACGACGGCCATCGTCATCGGGCCGGCCGGCACGACGAACGTCGGGCCGTGCTGCGCGACGAGCTCGTCGAGCGCCGAACACGGATCCGAGGTGAGGCCGCGCAGCGCACGGATCGTCGCGATCGCTCCCCGAGGCCCGGGGCGTGTGTCGCGTCGCACGTGGGAGAGCATGGCCCAGTCGTGGCGGGGAACCGGAAATGTGGAGCGCGGTCGAGCGGTACCGCGCTCGGTGTTCGCCCACGGCGAGCGCGGGGCGAGATCTACGTTGTGCTCGCGACGAGCGCGGGAAGCGGCGATCGCACCGGCTCGGCGCGTTGGCCGGGAAGTTACGCGCCGCTCCCGCTCAGCAGGCTCACCCGGAGCGGGAACGCGGTGCCGCCGGACGCGTTGCTCCCGGTCCCGAGCGAGCCGCGGTAGTTCGATCCCCATACCGCGACGATCTTGGGTAGGAGGGCGAGGCTCACGGTGCCGCCCGCCGAGATGGCCGTGACGCCGTGCAGCAATTTGCTGATCGGTGAGGTCAACGAGCACGCCTTCACCGCGACGCCGCACACCGCGACGGGTGCGCTGGTGCTCTTGCGCGTGCCGTCGCCGAGGCGCCCGGGGTTGTGGTTGACGCCCCAGGCCACGACCCGGCCGCCGACCAACGCCAGGCTGAACGAACGCCCGCCCGAGACGGCGGTCAGGCCGCTCCAATCACCGGGGACCGCCAACGGGGTCGTCTGGCAGTCTCCCTTGCACGCGTTCCCGCGCTTCGAGCCGATGCCGATCTGGCCTTCGGTGTCGCTGCCCCACGATTCGACTCCGACGGGCGTTCCCTCCGCGTCGTCGACGACGACGACGCTGTGGTAGTTGCCGGCCGAGACCTGCGACACCGGCTGCTTCAGCCTGGTGACGGCGAGCGGCGCCTGGCTGCACGCGAACGTGCTGCACTTGTCGGGACCGTTGACCGTGCCGTTGCCGAGCTGGCCGTACCGGTTCTGGCCCCACGCCAATGCCGTGTGACCTTGCAGCGCCATGCTGAACGAGTCACCACCCGAGACCGCGCTGACACCGGTGAGGAACTTGCCGGCCGGCGAGCCGGGTGGACACGACTTCACGCCCACTGCGCACACGGCGACCGGTTGCGCGATACGGACTTTCACGTCGGCGTTCCCGAGCTGTCCCGAGGTGTTGGATCCCCAAGCCACGACCGAAGTGTCGCTGAGCACCGCCAGACCGAAGAACGTGCCGACTCCGATGGCCGTGACACCTTGCAGGAACGAGCTCGGAGGTGAGCCGGGCAAACACGACGGCACTCCGACGGCGCACACCTGCACCGGAACGGTTTGGCACTCGCCGTTGCACGCGTTCCCACGGGTCCGGCCGATGCCCAAGGAGCCCTGCGAGCCGTCGCCGGCACGACCCCACGCCATGAGCGTGTGGTCGTCGAGCAACGCGAGGCTGAAGAACGCACCGGCTGCGATCGCCTTGACGCCGTGAAGGAACGAGCTCGGAGGGGAACCCGGCGGACACGCGGTGACGGTCGGGGCGCACACTTCGGCCGGCACGTTCGACGTGATCGTCGTGCCGTTGCCGAGTTGACTCATTCGGTTCGAGCCCCACGCAACGACGGTGCCGTCGCCGAGGAGCGCGAGGCTGTGTTCGAATCCGGCCGAGACGGCAACTACCGGCGCGGTGAACGTGGGTGACGCCGCGGCCGCGGTCGCGCTGCCTCCAACCGTCGAGGCCCGTGCCGGCACCACGGTGAACGCGCCCAACGCCAACGCCGCGCACCCGATGGTGCCGGCCGACCGCAAGAACCCCCCTCGCACCCGTGCCTCCTCAGCGTCGACGAATCCGAACCGCGCGGAAACGCGAGCACCGCCCAGCGACCTCCACGCACTTTCGACGGTTCGCGCGCGAATTACCAGTACCGGTGGAGTGGTTCACGTTGAGCGCACGGCACGCCACAAACAAGTTGTTCAGGCCATGATGTTCAGATGCGCCGGTGCCATGGAACCAACCGGTGCACAGGCCTCGCCGCGGAGTTCGCCGTACGAGTCGCACAGCCGAATCATCCGTGCGCACGCATGGGAAAGGCTCCGGATCACCAGGGTGTGACTCCGCATCGCGGCGTATTCCGTCGCCGCCGCGAGGACGCGGTATCCGGCCGTCCCCATGAAGGTCACTGCGGCACAGTCGACCGTCACTATCTGTTCGTCGGTGCCGTCGATAGTGCGGCGAAGCTCAGCGGAAAACGCCGGCGCCGTCGCCAAGTCGATCTCACCAGCGGCCCAACACGTTCCCGGCATGTCGCCTACCCCGGTTTCGGGGCGAACGAGCCGAGGACCGGGGCTCACTCGCATGATCGAGCTTCGTACTCGACCGTACACCTTCCCGGTGCGCGCCGCGTCCGCCTCAGAGCCGCAGCGGGGCGACCATTGCGTCCATTCCGCCGCGGAGCGCAGCAATCGACGGCGTGATCGGCGCGACGCGATACGAGAAGTACGCCGGGTAGTTCACGGTCAGCACCGCGACACCGCTCGGAGTCAGCTCGGTCACGAAGTTGGCCGTGCCCCACGACGCGAGCCAGTCACCGGTCGAGAGCCGGTCCACACCGCCGCAGCAGAACGCGGGCCCGATCCGCGTGTCGGCGACCTGCCCCAGCTCCGTCGCCGAATGGGTCGCCGGGCTGACGGCGAAGCGCAGCGCTCGCACCGGACGCAGACGCTGCGTGCCGTTGTCCTGGACCGTCAACGTGCCGTCGGGGTTGATGCGAGCGTCGTGCTGGCCGGAGAACAGGTCGCCCGGATCCTGCGGCGTCGCGTATTGATCGTGGGCAACCGTCAACGACTGCGGGGTCGGCGATCCACCCAGCTTCCAGAGGATCGCTCCGGTACGCATGTTGATCGCGTACACGGCGTCGAAGTGACGGATGCTGATGAGGAGCTCGTGATCGCCGAAGTACTGGATCGAGTTCATGTGGATCACGTCGGGAAACTGCGACCGCCAGTTGACGTTGGCGGTGGCCACGTCGATGTGGTCGGTGACGCTCCAGCTCCACAGAACCTGGTTCTGGCCGTTGAGCTCGGCGACCACGTTGTCGGTGATGCTCGCCTGCGGCGAAAGGCCCCAGCTCGACAGGTCCACTGCCGGATGGGCGACGTCGAGGATCGCGAGGTAGTTCCCGTCGGGAAGTCGTTGCACGTCGTGCTCGTCGAGCAACTGTTTCGGTCCGCCGACGGTGTGCTTCAGCGCGCCGTTGAGCCCGCGGAGCGAGAACGTGCCCCCGGTCACCGCGGCGGGCCCACTGGCCCAGCCGATCGTCGACGGCCCGAAAAACTTGGCGTCGACCGGCACGTTCCGGTCGCGGTACCACCACACCGGCACTCCGTGCGCGTCGAACGCGACCACGTAATGGCCCGCGGGTCCGGTGAGCGATGTCGAGGGCGTCACGAGCATTCCCGGTGCCTGCGGGGTGCCGGTCACCGACGCCGAGTATTTCGGGAAGTCGGCCGGCAGGCAGCGGACGAAGTACTGGTGCCCGCCGCCCGTGATCTCGAGTGCCTGACCGGGCGCGAGGTGCGCCTGGAGACTTGCGTTTCCGACGACTTGCCGGCCCCCGATCACCGAGGCGCCCGTGGTCGTGACGCGGGTGGTCGCGTGACCGGCACACGCGACGACGTAGTTCGGGGTGCCGGCGGAAAAGGCCGGAACGAGGGGTGGGGAAGTCGAGATCGAGAACGGGATCGTGGCGCTCGCCGCGGTTGCCGTGGCAACGCCCGGGACGACCGCGAACGCCAACAGGACGCCCAGTACTACTGAGGCAGATTTGCCGGCCATGTGTATCTGCCAATCTCGCGCGTTTTACCGCCCGACGACGTTGTGGTCCGGTATACCCCGAGTATGGCGTCGCCAACCGCGACGGGCGTCAGTTCCGTGCTGCCCGCCGGAGCCCGGACCAGAGCTGCGAGATCGGGAACGAGTTCGCCGGCACGCCCGCGCCCCAAACCGAGGAACCGCGCGTCGCCGTAGTTCTTCGCGGCGGCGAACGCTCGCACCCAAGGTGTGCACGGGGTGGGTCCTTCGGTCCGACGAATCGGGCCGTTCGGATGTCACATCTGCGCGAGCGCGCTCGTCAGTTGATCGACGTCGTCTTCGTGATTGTAGAAATTGACGGCGAGGCGCAGGTTGCCGTCGCGGGTCGCACACGTGATGCCGCGGCGCTTCAAGCCGGCGAGCAGTCGGGCCGGGTCGGCGTCGCGCAGCGGCACTGCGACAATGTTGCTCCGGTTCGCTCCGGGAAGGTCGACCGGAACCCGTCCGATCTCGGTGAGTGAACCTCGGAGCAACTCGGCCAACTCGCGGTTGCGTCGGTAGATCGCATCGGCCCCGAACGTGCCGAACACGCCGAGCGCCGCCTCGTTCCCGATCGCGGCGAGCCAGCTGATCGAGTTGTCGAAACGCGAGGCTGTCGGCGACAGGTCCATCGCGGGCCCGAAGAAGCTCTCGAACGGCACGCGTCCCGCTTTCCAGCCCGCGTTGAACGGCGTGAAGCGATCCTGGACGTCGCGGGAGAAGTAGCAGTAGCCGAGGCCGCGGCCCGCGTTCAACAAGAACTTGTGATCCGCGGTCGCCAAGACGTCGATGGCGTCGAGGTCGGGGGCAACCGGCTGCGCGCCCACGAGCTGCGAGCCGTCGACGAACACGATTGCACCGACCGCGCGCGCGATCGCGCTGATCGCCCGGAGGTCGGAGCGGTGCCCGGTCGCGGTCTGGACACCGCTCAACGCGACGAGCACGGTCGCTCCGTTCACGTGCCGGGCGACGTCGTCGGGTTCGAGCCCACCGTTGCGGAACGGGACCTGCCGCACCTCGTAGCCCCTGCGCTCCAGGAGTCGCCACGGGTAGTGGTTCGAGCTGTACTCGCGTTCACCGATCACGACGTTCTGCCCCGGTCCGGCCGCCTCGAACTGGGCGGCGACCAGGCCGGCGGCCGCGGACACCGACGCGATCAACGCGACATCGGCGGCCTCGGCGCCGATCAGTGCCGCAACCGAGGCCCGCGCGCGCTCGCCGGCCGCCTCGCCGCGCGCGAAGTCGAACCCGTGCTCGGCCCACTCGTCTATACAGCGGTGATAGGCCTCGACCAGCTCTCGGCTCGCGAGGCCGACCGCGGCGGTGTTGAAATACGCGCCGTTGTCGGTCGCCGGGAACAGTCCGCGCGCCGCGCGAATGTCGACGGGCGGAGCCGGGTTGTCGTGCTCGGCGGGGCTCGGCAGGACGGCGTCGTCCACGGCCCATCTTCGCGCAACGATCACGCGTCGAACCCGGGAGACGCCGCTCGGGCGCCGTTCGCGCCTCGGAATTGGGGTCTTTCGCCTCTGCGGCCCGACGCGCAACTTGTCGATCCCTCCCGCATGAAACCTCCCGTGCCCCGACAGGACGGATCCGCGCGCGGCGGTCGGCTCGGCATCGCGCTCGTCTCCGCGGCGGTGATCGGCCTCATGGTGGTGTCGATCGGCGGATCCTTCGCGACCGACCACATCGCGGCCAAGTCCCAGCGCGCCGTGCTGCTCAGCACGGCGTACCAGAAGGCCGCGACCGGGGTTGCGGCCGAGGAGTCGCTCGAACGGAAGTATCGGTTGGAGCCCGGACCGGATCCCTTGGCAGCTCACCGCGCGGCGCGTGTGGAGGTGCAGGCCGCGCTGACCGACGTGCAACGGCTCGGAACGGCGACGGATCGGCAGTTGGCTGCCAAGGTCGGACGCGAGCACGCAGCCTACGTACGTGCGGCGACGATGATGTTCGCCGCGGTCGACCGCCACGAGTCGTCGGCGGTCGTGAACGCGATCGACGGCCGGACGGTCGACCCGGTGTTCGGTGTGATGCAGACCCAGATCTACAACGAGGCCGCGACGCGCGAATCCTCAGCCCTGCAACAGCTGTCGTCGATGCGCCACACCGACCACATCGTGC
>Ga0265338_10000684_pt1 | contig 58206 bp, 64 predicted proteins | sample 42126metaG_FD_193579 | JGI IMG/M metagenome (GOLD analysis project Ga0265338, IMG submission 193579) | Rhizosphere microbial communities from Carex aquatilis grown in University of Washington, Seatle, WA, United States - 4-21-26 metaG | ecosystem: Host-associated > Plants > Roots > Rhizosphere... | reverse complement strand
AGATAGATCATTGCGGTCCATTGCACGTCTCTGGCCACGCCAGCATGGACGAATACGGCGAGATGATTGATATGCTCAAGCCCAAATTCTTCATGCCAATTTACGGCGATTACACAGCCAAGAAGTATCACATTGACCTAGCGGTGGAGCACGGAATACCGCGCGCTAATACCGCCAACACCCTGAATGGCCAAGTAGTTACGCTGACGCCCAATAGCTTTAAAGTTGAAGGAGAAGTGCCACACGGAACCATCCTGGTTGATCAGACTGGCGCCATCGTCAGCAACATTGTCATCAAAGACAGGGTGTTGCTGGCCGAAGAAGGCCTGGTAGCAGTCGTGCTAACTATCGATAAAAAGACCGGCGCGCTATTGACCAGCCCGGATATCATCAGTCGCGGCTTCATCTATATGAAGGACAACGAAGAACTGATGAACGCTTTTCGTGCCGAGCTGCGCAGGGCAGTCACTCAGCGTTTCAAACGCGTAGACCTGGATCGCTTCAAAGCTGAGCTTAAAGATTACGTCACGCATTTCTTGTACGAACAGACGCAACGTTCACCAATTGTCATACCGGTAGTCAACGTTATTGGCAGCCGCAACGAGAAGACCAATAATGGTATGCACGGTCAGACCGACAGCGTCCAGAAATCGCCGGAGGAGGTAGCTTTGGAGCAACAGCGGCGCTTTGCCCAGATGCGCCAGCGTTTGCTCAACCAAGACGCCCGCGTAGATTAAAACGAATGCTATCAATCAATGTCGAACCTGGCGAAGAATATTCTATTACGGATACAACCGCCGATATCGAGTCTTTGCGAATCAAAGCCTCTTTTTTGCCCGAGGGAGCAGACCTTTTGCGAACCTCTCCTGAAGAACTGCGTGTAGAGTATGAAGAGAGTCTTCACAGAGCAGTTAATCTTAATCTGAAGCCTTGGTACAGGGACTTTACTTTTGGACTGGCCCGTGAGTATCTGACAGAAGAAGCGGCTGATGATCTGGAAACCAGAGCCATATTAGATCAAGCCAACGATGAAATCTGGGTAGTGCAATCTGGTGAAACTTCAACTGGAATTTCAGGACAGCAGGCTATGAAAGATCGACGCGAGGCAGAGGATAGGTCATTTGGGGACCGATGGTACTTCCAAGATAGGAAAGAGGGCCTGAAGGTTCGGTGGGGAGCAGTTGTGGTGCCAGAAGCTATTTCACTAGACGGCTTAGCGGTATCTATAAAGGGACGATATAAAAGCATTGCGTGGGATACGCCTATATATTGTCGTGGTGCCGCAGAAACTCCTGACGGTTGGCAACTTCTAGCCAGTATAGGGTATGACTTTGACTCAGCGGAAGGCTCAATACAGTTCGAATAAATACAAAGACGCCCGAGTCGACTAACTTTCCAAAACATTAGCTTTATGAAATACTGAAGCCAAATATGGAAAATGAGCCTATCGCTCCCGAAGCTCAACCAGATACACAGCTTGGAAATTTACAAATGGCGCCAATGCCTACGCAAAAAAGAAAGTGGCGCCAACGAAAGTTCATAATCCCTACAGCTCTATTCTTACCGATGGCCGCGGCGCTTCTTTTGTGGGTTTTTGTATGGGATCGCAACCCAAAGCCTAGCCAGACTTCAACGGCGCGAATTAGCGGCAACAGTATCTGTTATGTCCGATTAGCTCACTTGGACTGCCTTAATACTGGCGGGACTGATGAGACACGTTATGATCTGCCGAAGATCGCCGGCAACGATATAGGAAATTTGGCGCTATCGCCTGATAGCACAAAATTTTTGACGTGGGGCGTTACCGCCAATGGCATTTGGCTACTGGACAATAAGCTTAAAACTTCAGAGCAGGTCAATCTAAACACTAATCTAGACGTTAGCTATCCTTCGTGGTCACGGGGTAGCAAATCAATCTTATTGGAAGGGGATGGTTCTGATAATGACCGACAGATATATCGTTATACGTTTAGTACACAAAAGTTAGATAAGCTCACTGATAGCGGCTTCAACTCAACTCCCTACGAGACAAAGGATGGTCATATACTTTACGGCTACTTCGATGGCAAGACCAGCTGGTACCCATATTTGATGGCTGCTGATGGTTCAAATAAACAACTGGCTGGCAACTTCGGACAATTAATAGATATTCTTGGGTTTAGTTACGACGCCAATTACGACACCATATTTGTCTACGGAACCATTCATGGCACAAATGGGGCTTCATCAGAAGTAGCCTATGAGACTATTACCGATATGCTGGCTGGCAAAGCGCCCCAAACTGTTAGAGCTCAGATTAGTAGCAGTGGTGACTGGGTCGGATATGTTGATAGTTCGAAAATTTTAGTCGCAGACAGTGGCGCTGGCACGATATTGGATCTTAAGACAGGTAAAACTATAGCGACAATCAGCCATTTCAGTGAGCCGGTCGGAATTCTTAGTAACAGCCTACTAGCTTCTTTGACTAAAAGCGCTCAGCAAAAAGAACAGCCATATGAAAGGATCTCTAATTTAAGTTCTGCGCCGGCCGATTTTCAAACGTTCATAAAAGGAGCATTTACTAAGCAAGACGCTCAATGCACCAGTTCGGGCGGGCCTCCAGGCATTGAAGAGAACTTCACCATCAACGCCGTTGTTCGGGATGGGTATGCCTCTGTAGTGGAAGGTTGCGGTGAGGGAGCGGTTTATTACTACGTTAAGGCTAATGACGCATGGACTCAGGTTGCAGCAACCCAAATGAGCTTGGACTGTACAATCGTAAACCAGTACAAGATCCCTAGCTCGATGGTTGACGTCTGCTATGACGCTAACGGTCAAGCATCTGCGAACACTAATCCATAGCCACGACTTGCTCAACCAAGACGCCCGAGTCGACTAGACCCACACAGAGGATTGATTTTTTAGCACGGTTATGGTAATATACTTCTATCCATAAAAAGGAAATAAAAAATGAACGAAATAGAATCCCCGGCTCAGGAAGAGATCGAAATTAAGAAAAAACAAGTCGATTGGGAGGTGCCGCCCGAGGTTATCGAAGCCATGGATGAGGCACAACTAAGGCAGTTTTTGATAGAGACCAACGAGAAAGTTCGACGACTGCACGAAGTGATGGTGATGACTTTAGGAAAGAGGCATACAACAGTCTCCATGGATAAGTGGGATTCTGTTCTTCACCCCGAAAAACAAGAAATGTATGACCAGATGGCTTTCGAGGCAGCTTCTAACGAGTAGCTTTGCAAATTTGGCAGTCAGAGCATAAACGTGTTATAATTACAACACTGTGCTTATCTGTGCGGCTAAGCTTAAACAGGATATAATTGACTCTGATGGCTAGGCCTAAAAAGAAAAATCCCGCCGCCGATCGGCGTAAACAGGCAATTGAGCGCCGCAAGGACCATACCGCATTCTGGCGCAGCCTGTACGCTGTAGTTTTGATAATTGCCGGTATAGTTTTAGCCTTCGGCGCAGTCATTTCAGCGCCGATCCCGCATGATTTTTGGCACGGTGCCTGGTGGGCCTTTGGCTATGCCACCTACTTTTTGCCATTCGCGCTGTTTTATTTAGGTTCGCTGAAGTTTGTTAGCGAGGATCGGCGCATTCCAATATCAAAACTGGCCGGTGCGGTTGGCTTCACTATCTTTTTAGGAGCTTGGCTGCACACAGCGTTTATTCATCATCCTGCGGGCGCCACTACCTGGATCGGCGGCCACGGCGGCAGTGTTGGCAAGGTCGTCGGCGACGCTTTGGTCGGCGCGCTAGGCAAATTCTTGGCTTCGCTAATCTTCTTTGTGCTGTCATCTTTCGCGATCTTATTTACTTTTTCTATCGAGCCGCAAAACCTGCTGAGATTGCTGGAAATATTAAGGCGAGAACCTAAAGAGGGCGAAGAAGACTTAGCGGGCTTGAAGGCCAAAATGAATCCAGATTTTCAGTTGCACGAGGGCGTACCAGTGGAGCACCACGCCGCGCAGGCTCGCATGTCTTCGCTGCGTAACACAGCTGAAAAGTTAGCACCTACCCAGGATCACGCCGCGCTGACAACAGCTTCGGACCCAGATTGGCAGTTCCCGCCGCTGGACCTTCTCGACGCCAAGCAAGATAAAGCCGACGCTGGCGACGTGAAACAAAATGCCGAAATTATTAAGGATACGTTCGGTAATTTTAATATCGATGTTGACGTTGAAGGCGCTAACGTTGGCCCGCGCGTTACCCAATACACGCTTAAACCGCCAACCGGTGTCAAACTTAGCCGGCTAACTGCTCTGGAGAACAACTTGGCGCTTGATCTGGCCGCTAGCTCCATCCGCATGGAAGCTCCAATTCCTGGCAAGCGGGCCGTTGGTATTGAGGTACCGAATGTTCGAGCCGCTACGGTTACAATTCATAGTTTGATTTCCAGTCCGGAGTGGACAGAACAAAAGAGCCCGCTAGGCTTTGTGCTGGGCAAGGATATTGTCGGTATGCCGGTAGTCGGCGACCTGGAACGCATGCCTCACCTACTAATCGCTGGACAGACTGGCTCCGGTAAAAGCGTCATGATCAACACTCTGTTGACTAGCCTGCTTTACCGCAACAGCCCGGCCGATCTTAAGTTAATCTTGGTCGACCCGAAGCAGGTCGAAATGAACCTATATAAAGACATTCCGCACCTACTTAGCCCCGTTATCCACGAACCAGAAAAATGCATCAGCGCTCTGAAATGGGCAGTAGCCGAGATGGAGCGGCGACTTAAGACCTTTGCTGAAGTAGGTAAGCGCAATATTAATGAATATAACTCTGTCAAAGAAGAAGAGGGTATGCCCTACATCATCATCGTTATTGATGAGCTGGCCGATTTGATGATGATGGCGGCCCGCGACGTTGAGGCTTTGATCGTGCGCTTAGCCCAAAAAGCCCGCGCTGCTGGTATCCACCTGGTAATCGCTACACAGCGGCCAAGCGTAGATGTTATTACCGGTCTGATTAAAGCCAACGTGCCGGCCCGTATATCGTTTACGGTTGTTAGCCAGATTGATAGCCGCACCATAATTGACCAGGCTGGCGCCGAGAAATTGCTGGGCCGCGGCGACTTACTGTTTAGCATCCCAGAATATATGAAGCCAAAACGTGTCCAAGGCGCCCTAATTTCGGACGGCGAGACCAACAAGGTTTGCGACTTCCTGCGCGGCCAGCGACCACCGCAATACGATGATGAAGTTGTCTCCCAACCCGTTCAATTAACTGGCCGCGGCAGTATGGTGGCTGGCATCGGCCACGAGACCGATGATGATCCAATGCTCAAGGAGGCCGTGGATGTAGTTGCTAACGCCCGCAAAGCCTCCACAAGCCTATTGCAGCGCAAGCTGCGTGTTGGCTATGGCCGGGCCTCGCGTTTGATGGATATCATGGAAGAGCGGGGCATAATTGCTCCTTCTGATGGGACCAATCGGCCGCGAGAAGTATTAGTCTCTAGCGCCGAGGACGTGTTCAGTAATGAGCCTGAGCATGAGCCAGAGCCAGTAGCCGAACCGCCAAAAGAAGAACCCGAGGGCGATGTCTACGACGACATGCCCGACGAAGAATAAATTGCATTTATAAAATTGAATGCGGCGGAGCCGCGGGCGCATCGTGCGCACCGTGGCTCCGCCTTTCAGGTCCTCAGGAACATGAACCGGCTAGAAGCTGCCTTGTAGGCGTCTAGCCGTCGCAGAGCAGCTGCGACCTCTCGTATGTTGGTCTCGGCGAAGACGAAGTCATGTCGAAGCTTGAACACGACAGGGTTCGCGACAACTCCGTAGCAGCCGAGCAGGATTCTGCCGGGTAGGAAGCCGACGCGGCTAATGATCAGCCACGCCAACAGGACGTTGAGCCCTGTTGTAGCCGTCCAGACCGTCAGGTTGCGCCAGCCGCTGGTGGGCAGGGAGACCTTGCGTTGCCGCCAGATCCACAGCCGATTGATGCCGTAAACGACCCAGTCCAGCGTGAAGCTGACAACGACGTTTACCTGCCAGCCGTGTCCCATGCGGCTGACCAGCTTGTAGATGAGGAGCGTCGCCAGAAGCCAGAAAGTGCTACTCTGGAAGGCGCTCTTCTGCCATTCGGGTACGTGGACCATCCGCCAAAACCAGCCGAACGTTCTCGGCCAGCGCTCTTTGGCGATCCACAGGCAGTACAACGGTGGCTCCCCCCGATTCCAGAGGGAGCTTGCGAGTAGCGTCCGCGCTTCGTAAGCGTAGGCGCTCATGGCTTCCTCCTCTCGGGAGCGATGTTTGTAGAAGACCTAGGCCTCGCGAGAAACTCCAGCAAGTACCTAAACTCACAGTAGCATAAAATATATTTTCCGCTTGCCAAAACTAGCATAACCTTTTTATGATATAGGCAGAGGTCAAACAAAAATGGTAGGAAATTCATCGTGCCAGCTAGACTAAACAAGAATCTCTTCATTAGTCAGAGTGGTGGCTATCCATCCGCGCTTTCGAGCGCGGTTTTTTGTTTAGATGGGAGGATATCATGGCGATTGCTATAAGAGATCATTACCCGGGCCATTTGCCGGTGCCCACCAATGAGTGGGGCGTAGTTATACCACCACCTGTATTGGAATGCATTGGCGAGGATTGTAGGTTCAGAGGCGAAGAAGAGGCGTGTGAGCTAACCCAGCATCATTTGCACAGCACGGAGGGCGAATATGAAAGGAATGGGCGCGTAGCTTACGGTTTTCGCAAACTGCTTATTCTAACAGCTTGGCTTCCGCGCTGTCAGCATGAAATCCATCATGAGGAACACGAGATAGAGGTTCCGATTCCAGACGAGGAGGTCATGAGAGAAGCCAGAAGAGATTCCCGGAGATTTAGGAGACTGGACTCCAATACGGCCGAAATTATGATTACCGCCAAAGGGTTGGCGCAGCCTGACATCTCCCGAAAAGAGACGTTTGGGTTGCTGAATCGCAGAGAGACCGCACAAGAAGAAAGAGAACTATTGCTTCAGGCCATTGGCCATATAGAAGTTATCCCAGCAGAACTCATTACAGGGGCTTTGCTAAAGATGGCGCCCGAGGTTGCCCGAAGACGTATCGAGGAAGGGTCTGGATATGCGCTCACCGGTACTACTCCAAAGGACAGAATACCTGGAATTTTGGAGTTTCTAGCTGATCTCAAATCGGGGCAGGAAATCCCTTTACAAACAGGGGTAGATCGTCTACAATTAGTCACGCATTAATAACTTCTGCTCAAGGCGACTCATTAGGCACTTGGGCTAGAACCAAAGGAAGGAAACCGTTTTGAATATCTACGAAATCGCGGTGCTTTATCATCCAGATCTTGAGATTGATCTAGATAAAGCCGAGGCGCGGGTCAAGAAAATTATTGATGACGCCAAAGGCAAAATCACCAAGACCGACAATTGGGGCAAGCGCAAGCTGGCCTACCCAATCAATAAGCAAGACTTTGCCGTCTACGTTTTTTACACGGTCGAAATGCCGGGTGAATCGGTAGCGAAGACTGAGCAGACACTGAATATAACAGATGAAGTTATCCGCTTCATGATCACTAAAGTTGATCTTAAGGCCATCGCTAAAGCTGAGGCTGCCCGAGCCGAAAAAGCCGCCAAAGCGGCCGAACGCAGCCAGTCCGACCGAGATGGCGATGACGCCGAAGAAGAGTAAAATAGGGCTTAAGAGGGAGAATAAATCTTATGGCACGCAGTTTTAACCAAGTAGTTTTGATGGGCAATTTGACGCGCGATCCAGAGCTACGAACGACTCCAAATGGGGCCAGTGTTTGCAGCTTTAGCTTAGCGCTTAATCGTAGTTACAAAAATGCTAGTGATGAGTGGCAAGAGGTGACAGACTACGTTGATATCGTAGCCTGGGGCCCGCTTGGCGAGCGAGTAGCCCAGTATTTGACCAAAGGCCGCCCAGCGCTGGTTAATGGCCGCTTGCAAAGCCGCAGCTGGGAACAGGACGGCGCTAAGCGCTCTAAAGTCGAAGTTGTGGCCCAGGACGTAACGTTTCTTGGCGGGCCTGGCGGCGGTGGAAGTGCGCCTGCAACATCTGAAGCGTCAGCCGACAGCCCAAAGCCGACTAAGAAAGCAGCATCTAAAAAGGACGATGAAGAAGTCGTGATTGAGGATATCGGCGATGAGCCGATTAACCTCGACGATATCCCATTTTAAGGAGTAATTAATGGCAAAAATTTTTAAACACCGAACCGATGTAGCCTTTTTTGACTACAAAGATTTCAAGACTTTGCAGCGCTACGTAAACCAATACGGCCAAATCGAAACCCGCAAAAAGACTGGTCTGACGGAATCTAAGCAGCGTCAGTTGGCGCGAGCTATCAAGCGGGCTCGGCATATCGCGCTATTACCATTCGTGGCAAATGGCTAAACTGATTCCCATAGTCTGCGTTATCTTAAGGTTGCCAGACTCTAGGATTGTCATGCAGAGAAAAGACGAGGGAGCTCCTACGGCACCTGGCCTGTTGGCGTTATTTGGCGGCCACGTTGAAAAAGGAGAAACCAACCATCGGGCTCTGGTAAGGGAGCTCAAAGAGGAGACTTCTATAAAGGCAGAGCTTGCGTTCCGACCAATCGGTGAGTTTGCGATACAGGAAAATGGGCATAAAAAGTTTTATGTCTTTGAAGCAGATATCGCGGATTTACATTTTGAAGTCTTTGAGGGTGCCGGGGCAGAGGCTTACGCAGTGGCCGATGTTTTGAAGCGGTCAGATATCGCAGAGTCCGCTAAGCTAGCCGTGGAGTTACTGGAAGATGGCTAACCACTCGCCATCCTACAGGATCAAGCAGATTGACTCTGAAATTAGTTTGATTTTGCGGAAAATCGAGATTCATAAACTGAGCCAAAAAGACCGTGAACTATTGACGGAGCTCAGGCAGGCGATGAATGACGCTCGCACATGCAGCAGGGATTATGAAGCGGCAGAAGACGAGCAAGGCCGCGCGACAAATGCTGCCTTTAGCAGGAAGTGGCTAAACAAGGCTCGCAAAATCATTTTAAAAACCAGCGAACACGACATTTTTGGCGCCATTGAAGTAGCGCATCTGACAGCTCATATCGATCAGATAATCGGAGATTTAAAGTAATGCGCCAGATGCACATAGCTTTGGGGCTCATCAAACAGGGCGATAACTACTTGTTTCAGTTCAGAAATGGCGACCCAAAAATTGGTGCCGCCGGGCTGATAGGTTGTTTTGGCGGCAAGATTGACGAGGGCGAAGACCCGATCGCTACTTTTTGCCGCGAAATTTATGAAGAGACGGCTTTGCAGCCAACCCCCCAAGAAGTTAAGAGTCTCGGGATAGTCAATGTTAGGTCCGATCATAACCTAGAACCAGTGCAAGTCACCGGGCATGTATTCCACTGGGAACTTAAAAGTACCGAATTTCCGGAAATCAAGGAAGGGGAGCTAGTAATTTATAGCCAGGACGAGGTTTTGGCTAATATTAATAAACTTACGCCCGCCACCAGAGCCGTTTTCGAGGAGTTGATGTAATGGCTTTAAGCATTACCAGCCTAAAGAAGGGAACAATTTTTGCGCTAGATGGCGAGCCTTACAGAGTCTTGGAATACAGCCAAAAAGTCATGGGCCGCGGCGGCTCCATAGTGAATGTACGCATTAAGAGCTTGGTCGACGGCAAAGTTCTGGCAAAAACCTTCAAAGGCAACGAGCAATTAGATAATGCCGACGTAGAAAATCGGGCTGTCCAGTATCTGTATAATGCCGGTGGCAAGTTCTACTTTATGGATAATAACTCTTATGAACAATTTGAGTTGCCGGCTGAAATTATAGAAGATAAGGCCGTTTTTATGCGCGACGGAGACCAAGTGACCGCCCAGTTGTTTAATGGACGGATTATTAATATAGAGTTGCCTAAAAACTTGCCACTCAAAGTAACGTACACCGAAAGCGCTGTCCGAGGTGACACTTCTAGCGCCATAACTAAAGACGCTACTTTGGAAACTGGCTTGGTTGTCAAAGTACCGGCGTTTGTAAAACAGGGCGACGTCGTTAGTATCGACACCGCAACTGGAGCTTATCGTGGACGAGCCAAAGACTAATCAATTCCGTTACTTTATAGCCTATCTGCTGGATGACCTGACAGTAGGTGACACGTTTGATCCCTCGGCGTTACATATACTTATCCTGCCTTGGTTCGCCCTGGAAACAGATGAGCAGCCTTTTATCGACTGGTTTTATAAGCATTTTAGTAAGTTGCCAGCTTTTGAGGCTACTGTAGCAGAGCGGGCGCTATTTGGGCCGAAGAAAGATGTGCTGGTGAGCATCATGGAACCCTCGGAGAGCTTTATGAGGCTGCACAAACTAGCACTGAGCTGGTTTGGCGCGGTTGGCGCTCGTTGGGCCGAAAAAGACCCATATGTAGGCGATGATTTTATACCACACGTGGCTCAGCGCCGCGGCTATGTGCTAAAAAACGGCGATACCTTACCGATCACATCGATAAGTCTAATTAAAGCTACCAGGCGGGAAGATCATGTGCGAGTAGTGGCGGCAAAGGTTATCTTTGATGGGTCAAACTAGATTAGACCAAGCATTGGCGCGGCAGGGAATGGTAGCCACCCGGTCACAAGCTGAAAGTTATATCAAGCTCGGTAAAGTTAAGGTTAACGGCAAGCTCGTAAGCAAGCCAGGAGCTCTGGTAGGCGACAAGGATCAACTTGAGTTGGTTCAGGACGAGCAATATGTCAGCCGGGCCGCTTTAAAGTTGGCTAGCGTAACAGATAAGCTAGGCCTAAATTTTACTGAGGCTACAGTCCTCGACGTTGGCAGCAGCACTGGCGGCTTTACTGACTTTGCCCTGCGGCACGGTGCGAAAAAAGTCATAGCTGTCGACGTCGGAACTGAACAGCTTCACCCAAGTTTAAGGCTAGATTCTCGAGTTGAGCTAATGGAGAAGACCGACATTCGCCAGGTCGTCCAACTGCCCCATAAAATCGACATTGTTTTGGCCGATTTGAGCTTTATTTCGCTGCGTAAAATACTGCCAACAATCGCTAAGTTGAGTAATTTTAGTACTCAGATTATCGTGATGGCAAAACCACAGTTTGAAGCTTCTATAACAGAGGTCAGTAGGGGAGTTATTAAGAACGATAGTATCCGTCGAAAAGTTCTAAAAGACCTCGAAATCTGGCTCAAAAGCTATTTTATAGTTGAAGCTAAAGCGGATAGTGAAGTCAAAGGAGCCAAAGGCAATTTAGAGCGGTTTTACCGGTTGAAAAAATTAGCCCAGACTAAACATTAAACCGAAATTCGACTACATCATCAGGCTGCATCGCGTAATCCTTGCCTTCGGTGCGGACTTTGCCAGCGGCTCGAGCAGCGGCCAGTGAACCAAAACTGATTAGGTCTTTATAATCAACTATCTGGGCGGCAATAAATCCGCGCTCAAAGTCTCCATGAATAACACCAGCGGCTTGTGGGGCGGTCGCTCCAGCCGGAATTGTCCAAGCCCGGACCTCTTTTTCGCCTGCCGTCAGATAGCTTTGCAGGCCAAGTGTTTGATAGGCAGCATGGGCTAGTTGGTCCAGGCTACTTTCTTTCTGGCCATAGCTAGCCAGCAACTCAGCCTGATCAGCCTGGTCTAGCCCGCGTAGTTCGCTCTCTAATTTAGCGCAAAGGAACAGAGTCGCAGAGGGTGCTACCAATTGGCTCAACTGGTCTTGGTATTCAGAATTCTTCAGACTCTCCTCATCGACGTTAAAGGCGTAGATGACCGGCTTAGCGCTCAGAAGTTGCAGATCAGACAAACCTTTAAGGTCGACTTCGTCGTTCAGCTTGGCACCCGAGGACAATAGTTCTTTGGCTTTTTGTAGGCTTTCTAAGACTGGCTTGAGTTTAGGATCGGCTTTAGCCTCTTTCTCCAGCTTCGGCAACCGTCTTTCAATGGTTTGTAGGTCCGCTAAGGCCAGCTCAGTGTTAATAATCTCAATATCTTTTTTTGGGTCAGACGAGCCGGAGTCGGCAACATTCGAGTCGCTAAACGCCCGGACCACCTGACAAATAGCATTACACGAGCGGATATGGGCCAAGAACTGGTTGCCGAGGCCTTCGCCCTGGCTAGCACCGGCTACCAAGCCAGCAATATCAACAAAAGTAACCGTGGCGGGAATAATCCGCTCGGTCTTGTAAATTGACGCCAGTTTCTGCAAGCGAGGATCTGGAATCGGCACAATGCCGGTATTTGGCTCAATCGTGGCAAAAGGGTAGTTAGCCGCCAACACATTATTGTCAGTCAGGGCATTGAACAAAGTAGATTTGCCAACATTGGGCAGCCCGACAATACCGATAGATAGAGCCATAGCTCTTATTGTAACCTTGAATTCTCCTTTACAGATAGATAGAAAGTTGTATAGTTCAGCTTGTACGGGGACGTGTGTCTCTGTTGTGACGCAGGAGGTGCGTCTTGAAAACGAAGTGGATATATCTCGCTGCTGCTACGGTGGCGGCGATGATCGGCTCCGGAGCCTTTGTGGCGCCTGGCGCCTTGTCGGCACCGGCCAAGACGACCAGCATGCCGTTGGTCGCATCATCGGCCTTTTCGAAGCCGGCTAGTGACTCGACGCTCTACAGGAAAGACGGTCACCCCATCATGCTCTGCCGCTGGATTAACTGCCAGCCCGGTGACAATTGGCTGATCGGCCTGGTGCGCAGTGGCACGCCGTTCACGATGACCTGCTGGCAGGACGTCAGCCAGTACACCAACGGCACGAACCGGTGGTTCTTCGGAACCGCCCACACCACGGTCGGGAGCGCGAATGGCTGGGTCAACGCCAACTTCGTCATCAATCAGACCAAGGTGCCGCACTGTTAGTTGGTGCGGCACCCAACCCACTACCCGGGCACGGGTCGCGCGCTAGTCATCATTGATGTACTAGACGCGCGACCCCTTTTTTTTGTTGTATACTGCTTATGTATGCTCGCTAAACTCCAACAAAAACGAGCTCTTATAGGATTTGCCGCACTGGCATTATTGTTTATGCCGGCTGCCGCCAGTGCGAACCAGCCCTATTTCAAAGTATTTGGCGGTGATGTTATGAGCGGCGGCTGGTTTGCTTCGGGTAACAGCTGCGATACTTCGCCCGGCGGTCCGTATCAAGACCCCAGCTACTCTAGTAGCCAAGACCCTAGAGCCGGCGGCATCCTGACCTACGAGGCACCAGGAAAGGGCGGGGCCTCTAGTGACTATGGAGCGTTTGCGCTCGGACAAGTTGAGCTCAATGGCTCCTCGAACTATGGTTTTTATAGCGCTGGCGACCTGCCCAGCCAAAATAAGCTAACCTTCGCTAATAACTCCAAAAACGGATACTTTGAAGGCAGCACCCGCCAGTCCAGTTGCATACCGGATTATTACAACCAAAAGATCGGTGCTACTTCGCCAGCCAGTTTTTCTCCCGGGGTTTTTCCAGGCAGTTCCGGCGCTTATTCTTATGACGCCAGCGGCAGTGCTACGCCGCCAGCACTATTTAGCGCCAACACTTCCATTAGTGCCGGCTCAAAAGTCACTATTTTTATCAAAGGCAATGTATATATTAACCACAACATCACCTATGCCGCCGATACGGCTGACAATACGACCAAGTTCGCCCTGGTAGTGCTCGGTAATATTTATATTGATCCATCTGTCGGCCAGCTGGATGGTTGGTATATCGCCCAGCCGGCGACTACCAACGTCGCGGCTGACGAAGGCACGATCTGGACTTGCCATGACGATAGTACGACCAATCCGTTAGCAGCTTCCTACATAACAACTAACTGTGGCAATAAATTGACCGTCAACGGTTCTTTAACTGCCAAACAAGTCAACTTTTTGCGCATCAAAGGTGACGTCTCCAGCGCTTCAGCTGCCGAAGACAGCCTGAGCGGTGCTGCCGCTTCCAGTAACATCGCCGAGATCATCAACTACACTCCGGAAATGGTCGTTGGCGGGCCATTCTTTAACTCAACTTCCTCGAGTAGTTTCAAAATTCAAAGCCTGACAAGCCTGCCGCCTCTGTTTTAGCTGCTAGGTTAGCACTGTTATTAAGCAAAACGCTCATGGTATAATTTGGTTAAGTTATGAACATACTAAGCGGTGGGCAGACAGATTTCTTCGGCCTGGACGTCGGTACTGGTGGTGTCCGCGTCGTCCAGCTAAGGGGCAAGTCGGTCTATCGCTATGGCCAAGTTCCGCTAGTCGGCGTGACGTCGGTTAGCGAGTCTAAAACCGATCACGATAAGCTAGCGGCGGCTATCACTCAGCTTATCCAACAAGCAGGAATTACGACTAAAAATGTAGTAGCCAACGTTCCTTCCAATAAAGTTTTTTCAACCGTGTTGGACATGGACAAAACTACGCCCGAGGCCCTTGCCGCAGCCATCAAAGCTCAAGCCGATTCACTAATTCCGACCCCTTTAGCCAAGTCTAAGATCGACTGGGCGGTCATCGGAGATTCTCCAAAAGATCCTAAAAAAGCTGAAGTTCTACTGTCATCAGTCTCTAACGAGTTCGTAGAAACGAGACTGGATATGCTTGAGGCCGCTGGTTTGAACGTCATCGCTTTTGAACCAGACAGCATGGCTCTGATGCGCTCCGTCGTACCGGCTGATGCCGTGGCGCCACAGCTAGTGCTGGACATGGGCTCTAATGACACCGATTTGGTAGTAGCTATGGGCGGGGCTCCGCATCTGTCACGCGTCATTCCTGTGGGGGCAAACACACTGGTACGAGCCGCGGTTCAGAACCTTAATATCCAACCCGACCAAGCACACCAATTTATCTTCAAGTTTGGCGTCAGCAAGGATAAATTAGAGGGCCAGATTTATAACGCCATAATCAATACCGTAGAGACTTTGATGAACGAGATAGACAAGTCCATTAAATTCTATGGCGAGCGCTACCCGAACACTAAGCTGGATCGAATTGTAGTTAGTGGGGCTATTGCCGTTTTGCCGAATTTGCCACTATATATAGCTAATCGTTTTGGCATGAATGTTGAGATTGGCAACGCCTGGCGCAATATCAACATACCAGCCGAACGCCAGAACGAACTCTTAAGCGTATCTAATATTTTTGCGGTGGCCGCCGGACTAGCGGAAAGGGAAGCATGAGTACCATACAGCTGAACTTACTGCCCGATGTTAAGCTGGATTACGCCAAGGCCCAGGCTTCTCGCGGCAAGACCGCTAGCCTAGCATTCTTGGCCAGCGTTATAGCTCTTGGGGCTCTGATAGTTCTAGTTGTTTTCGTTGACGTGGTCCAGAAGAAGCAACTTAGCGATGCTAGCAACCAAGTCAATAGCGCAACTAGCCAATTGCAAGCTGTCCCCAACCTTACCCAGGTCCTGACGGTCCAGAATCAATTGCAGACTTTATCGACTTTGCATGCTAATAATCATGTCATTTCTCGTATATTTAATTTCCTAACTCAAGTCACTCCATCTTCCGCCAGCTTGGGCCAGCTATCTCTTGATACGGCAAGCAATGCCATAACCATTTCTGGCACCGCGGACTCTCAGCAAACAGTTAATACATTTATCGATACGCTCAAATTTGCTCAATACCAAATCGGATCGTCTAGCTCGACCGCCACGGCCTTCCCGTCAGTTACTGAGAGCAGCTTCAGCATCGGTACGAGCAATGTGAGCTATAGTCTAACAATCCAATTTGACCCTCAAATATTTAGCAATAGCTTGAAAGACGCGCAGGGCAATAACGCTGCTCCGCAACTAGTTGTCAAAAGCCAGACAACTACTAGGTCGGCTCTAGAGGATCCAAATAATAGCTTATTCAGCGGGCAAAGGTAAGAAATATGGCTAGCATTAAACCACCGACCAGAGTTAGGATAAGCCAAGTCCAATCCAATATTTTTGTGATTACGGCTGTGGCCACGGCTATCTGCGTTTTCTCACTGGTTAGCGCAAAAGCCTTATTGTCGCAGGCTTCTTACCAGCGCAAAGTTCTACACGAGCGGCGCGTAGCCCTGAGTATCCTAAGTACAGACAAAACAGCCGCCGGTACTCTAATCGCTCAGTACCAACAAGTTTTTGAGAATTCTGACCCAACTAACGTAATTGGCGGCAAAAACGATAGCAGTACCTCAGCTGTTCCGCCGGACGGCGATAATGCGCGAATTGTGCTAGACTCTCTGCCTACTAGCTTTGATTTTCCGGCTTTGATATCTAGCGTGTCGGCGATTTTGTCTGACGACGCTATCTCCAGCCCGGCAATCAATGGAACCGACCAAGGATCTTCCACTGCGCCTACCTCTTCGGTCAACCCAGCCCCCATACCGATACAGCTGTCGATCGGCGGTAACGGCTCGTACGCTAATATCCAACGGGTTATAAACGATTTGGAACGCTCCACTCGACCATTCGACATAACCAACCTCCAGCTTTCTGGCAGTGCTGGATCAATGACCTTTAACGTGCAGGCTACTACTTATTATCAACCGGCTCGCAGTTTCAATTTGACGACAAAGGCGGTCAATTAAGATGAAAAAGAAAAACGATAATTTGCTCAAGCTTATTTTGGTTGGCATGGTGACCGCGGTGTTCGCCTGGATTATCAGCGGGATCGTCTTTAAATCGCCAATTCATAGCGCCCAAGCACCTACGGCGCCAAAGGTTACTTCATCTTTTCCTGACGTCAAAAATAACCCAGCTTACAATAGCTTCTTAAACAGCCAGGCGCTGGATCCAACCCAACCAATCCATATTGGCAATTCGTCTAACACGACGCCATTCTCGGGGTCGCAATAGGTAGGCGATGAATGTCCTGTCGCCGACAACTCAAGAAAAAGTCGAAGAAGCTTTAGTCCGAGAGGGCTTAGTCACTGAGCCCCAACTCCAGGACTTAAAGAACAAATCAAACACTGAGGGCAAGCCTCTGCTAGGCCTACTGGTTGACGGCAGGCACATAACAGACGAACAGTTGACCAAAGCTTTAGCGGATGCCAGCGGCGTACCATACGTTAATTTGAATACCGCACAGATTAAATCGGAAATCCTCAGCCTGCTTCCAAAAGATATAGCCGAGCACTACATGGCAGTACCGCTCGGCGAGATGCGTAACGACTTAGTGATAGCCATGCTTGATGCTGATAATGTCCAAGCCGTCGACTTTTTATCCAACCGCATCGGTCGATCTTTGAAGGTTTATGCTGCCTCTGAGGCGGGCATAAAGCACATTTTGGGCCAGTACGGTAAAAGCAGCTTAGCGCATGGCGTGGCAACGATCTTAAGCGGTACAGGCCGGAACGAAACTGACGAAAATGCCGACATGAACGTTGTCGGCACACCTGAACAAAAGGTCCAGACGCTAGTCCAGGACTCGCCCGTCAGCAAGGCTTTGAGCGCGATCTTGGAATATGCCGCTAACAACCAAGCTAGCGATGTTCACATGGAACCGGCTGAAAACGATCTACGGATTCGCTGCCGTATCGATGGAGTGATGCGCGAGTTGATGAAATTACCAAGGAGCGCTGAAGCTCCGCTAGTCAGCCGTATAAAAATTTTATCCAACCTAAAGATTGACGAACACCGCACGCCTCAGGACGGTCAATTTTCTATCAAAGTTGGCGAAAAAGCCATCGACTTACGCGTAGCAGTCAGCCCCACGGTTTGGGGCGAAGAGGTAGTGCTCCGATTGCTTGATAAATCCGGCACCAACTTAGGGTTAGAAGATATGGGCTACACTGGCCGGGCTTTGCGGTTGCTAAAAAAAGGCTTAACCAGGCCGCACGGCATGATTCTGACCTCAGGCCCGACTGGTTCGGGCAAGTCAACCAGTATGTACGCCATGATCCAGACTATCAAAGACGACGCTATCAATATTATTACCCTAGAGGATCCAGTCGAATATAAAATCGAGGGCGTCAACCAGATTCAGGTTAATCCGGATATCGGCCTAACGTTTGCCACTGGCCTTCGTTCAATTCTGCGCCAGGATCCTGACGTTGTGATGGTCGGCGAGATTCGCGATAAAGAGACGGCCAGCCTGGCAGTCCAAGCCGCCTTAACCGGTCATCTGGTCTTCTCAACCCTGCACACCAATAGCGCTGCCGGTATCTTGCCGCGCCTTTTGGACATGGCTGTTGAGCCGTTCTTGATCGCCAGCACAGTCCATACTGTCATCGGCCAAAGATTAGTTCGCCGCGTCGTTCCGGGCGGCCCAACTTATCAATCGAACAAGGCTGAAACAGCCGCCATCCATGCTACTGTCGGTCATCTTTTGCCCAAGACCCAGGCGGACATACCCAAGGTTGCTGTCGACCTCGGTTACCAGAGCTTGCCGTTAGCGGGGCAAAACGCTTATACTTTGGTTAAAGGTGCCGAGACGCCCGACAATCCGTTGGGCTACAAAGGTCGCCTAGGTCTTTACGAAGTGTTTGAGATAACAGAAACAATTTCTGATCTGATTCTCAAGCGCTCACCCAGTTCAATTATCGAAAGGGCTGCTGTCGCTAACGGTATGATAACCATGCGCCAAGACGGTTATCTAAAAGTATTGGCAGGCATGACAAGCTTGAGCGAAGTAGATAGGGTATCGGCCGCGGATGAGTAAGGGCACCAGTATAAGGGGTAAATAAGTGCAACCGATCAAAATAGAAGTCTTGCTAGAAGAAGTTATTAAGCGCAAAGCGTCGGATTTGCACCTGCAGGTTGGCTTGCCGCCAACACTAAGAATCGACGGCTCGCTTACACCAGTTCAGACCGCGCCCAAACTCAATGAGGCGGCTGTAGAGGCGCTAGTTTTCAGCTTACTGGATGCCGAACAAAAGAAAATCCTGCTACGTGATAAAGAGTTCGACTTTTCTTTTGCCTTTGGTGATTTAGGCCGCTTCCGTGTTAATGCCTTCCACGAGCGCGGCAATTTAGCCGCAGCTATGCGCCTGATTCCAAACCAAATTCGCTCGGTCACCGAGCTGGGATTACCAGCCGTTATCAATAAATTTACGGAGTATTCTCGTGGTTTAGTACTCGTCACCGGTCCAACTGGCTCAGGCAAGTCGACGACCTTAGCCGCACTACTCGATAAGATCAATTCCGAGCAAGCCAAGCATATTATTACTATCGAGGATCCAATTGAATACACCCACTATTCCAAACGTTCCCTGGTCGTCCAGCGTGAAGTTCACTATGACACCTACAGTTTCTCGGCGGCGCTGCGCTCCAGCCTGCGTGAGGATCCGGACGTAGTTTTGATCGGTGAAATCCGCGACCTGGAGACGATCGCCAGCGCCATAACCATTGCCGAGACCGGCCATCTAGTGCTGGCTACTCTGCACACTAACAGCGCTTCTCAGAGCATAGATCGTATGATTGATGTCTTCCCACCGCACCAACAGCCTCAGGTCAGAGCCCAGCTCGGTAACATTTTGATGGCCATTTGCTCCCAGCGTTTAGTGCCAGCGCTGACTGGCGGCCGCCTAGCGGCTGTCGAAATCATGGTCGCTAACCCCGCTGTTCGAAATATTATCCGGGAAGGCAAAAATTATCAGCTGGAAGCTGTTATCCAAACAGGCGCTGAGTCTGGTATGCAAAGTATGGACCACGTTCTCGCTGACATGATTCACGCTGGCAAAGTCAGCTATGATGAAGCTCGTAACTGCGCTGTCGATCCAGAAGAACTTGATCGACTGATGAGGGGCTAGAGCTAAAAACGTGAACGACCAACAACAACCGCCAAAACCCGCCAAACATCCAGCAGCGCCCGTTGCTGACATCGACATGGGCAATTGGCGCAACCGCGTCCCGACTAAGCAAAAAGTTATTTTTTCTCGCCAAATGTCTACATTGGTGAACGCTGGCCTGCCGCTAGTCCAGAGTCTCCAGACAGTCAAAACCCAGACCCCCAATAAAACGCTGAAAATCATTATTACCGACATCATCAACGACGTTGAAGGCGGCTCCTCGCTAGCTAACTCACTACTCAAATACCCGAAAGTCTTTGACAAAGTTTATGTCAGCTTGGTGGCGGCTGGCGAAGCTTCTGGCACGCTTGATAGCAGCCTAGAACGACTAGCCAACCAGCAGGAGAAAGACAGCGAAATCGTCTCAAGAGTGCGCGGCGCCTTACTTTACCCCGCGATCGTTCTAGTGGTTCTACTCGGCGTCATGATTTTTATGATGGTGGCGGTCATTCCTCAGGTTCAAAGCCTATATAACCAATTGCCAGGCGCGCATCTGCCACTTGTTACTTCAATACTACTAGATACGGCTCACGGCCTGATCAAAGTCTGGTGGGTTGTCGTTCTGGTATTGATACTGGCAGGCTACTTGTTCAGACGCTGGACAGCTAAACCCGGCGGTCGTGAATCATTTGACGCGGCTAAAATGAATCTGCCGATAATTGGCCCGTTGATGATGAAACTTTACATGGCCCGTTTTACCCGCACGGGTGCTACTTTGATTAGTGCGGGCGTGCCAATGATCCAAGCCTTAGATACGACCGCTGACGCCGTTGGCAACGCCCATCTCGCTAAGGCTATCAACCAGGCTTCTGAAGATGTCAAGGGCGGTAAATCATTGTCAGCTAGCCTTACTGGCAATAAAGACTTTCTGGAATTAGTTCCAAACATGATCAATATTGGCGAGCAATCGGGAGCCTTAGACGAAATGCTCGGCCGAGTAGCTGATTATTATGAGAAGGAAGTAGACAACCAAGTTCGCACCATCTCTACGATTTTGGAGCCAGCCTTAATGATCATCGTCGGTATCATGGCCTTGGTTATTGTTGCTGCCGTCCTGCTGCCGATTTATAGCCTCGCAGGCAAGGGGTTAGGCAACATCTAAAAGTATTGCCAAATAACGCTTATGGTTCTAGTATGTAGTCATGTAATAAGAAACTTAAATGCCAAGGGGGGCATAAAGGGCAATGAAAATTTTGAAAACTAAAAGGCAACACGGTTTTACGATCATCGAAGTTATGATCGTTCTAGCGATTGCCGGCTTGATCATGGCAATCGTCTTCTATGCTGTACCGCAGCTGCGCCGAAGTTCCAACGACAATGCAAGACGAAACTTAGGCACGCGTATTAGCTCAGAGTTAAATAACTATGCGGCTAATAACCAGGGCGGACTGCCAATCGCGGGAGCGACTACCACTTTCGCGAACTGCACAACCATCGCGACAGCTGGTGGCTGTAACAGCTGGTACACCCGTTACCTTACCGGTGTTAACATTACAGACCCAAGCGGTTCGACAGAAACTATCAACGCGGCAAATAACTCAGTGACCACAACGCCCACCTGGGCTACTGCTAACCTATGGATTAACTTTGGTGCCAGCTGTTCGGGCGAGGCCTTTGCTTCCACGGGTAACGGCAGCCAGACCTACGCCATATTGGTAGCCTTGGATAAGAGCAACACGTTCTACTGTATCTCTAGCCAGTAAAGATAGAATCTCTAAGCTTTCATCAGAAACCACTCGTTCTTTTTGAAAAAGGGCGCGTTTAGGCGTTAAATAGCGGTAATGCTTATTGGATTTTTGTTGGCGGTTCTTGGCCTGATTGCCGGCAGTTTTGCTGGAGCACTAGCCTGGCGGCTGCACGAAGGCTTAGATTTTGTCCGAGGCCGTAGCCAATGTCCGCATTGCGGCCACAAGCTTAGCCCTTTAGAGCTGATCCCGATCTTCAGTTTCCTGTTTCTCAGAGGGCGCTGCCGAGCCTGTCAAGCCAAGATCGGAGCTCATTATCTGGTCGTAGAGTTGCTTGGTGGCCTGACTTTTGCCGGCTCTTATATATATTGGCCAGCTAACTTGGCTGATCACGGTCAGCTGGTCCTGTTTGTAACTTGGTTAATTGTCGCGGTCGGGCTGTTGGCTCTGCTGGTCAGCGACCACCTCTGGATGATCCTACCGAGCAAAATCATCTACAGCATGTTGGGCGTAGCAGCGGTTGGCCAACTCGTATATTTAATTGGTTATGCGCCTCAAAAAGCTCACTACGCGCTGCTCTGGGGAACTTCCGTGTTGGTGGCTAGCGGCATATTCTTCGTAATGCACGAGGCATCAAAAGGCCAGTGGATTGGTTTTGGCGATGTGCGTTTGGGACTGGTAACGGGAACAATTCTGGCCAGTCCTGCTAAAAGTTTTTTGATGATTTTTTTGGCGTCTGTGCTTGGCGTAGCTTACTCTTTGCCTCATTTGCTGGCTCGCCGCCGCACTTTGAATGACCGGATACCATACGGACCGTTTCTGATTGTTTCGGCGGCTCTGGTCTTGCTTTTTGGCGGACATCTTTTGGATTGGTACAACCAGCACCTGCTCCACCCCTGAAAGTTGCAACCCGCTTATGATATAATTCAACCTAAGATGAGTAGGCTGGTGGAACTATTTCCGCAGAGAGGGTATACCATTGTCGAGGTCATAATGGTTCTGGCGGTCACAGGCGCAATTTTTGCCTCTGCCTGGGGGCTTTTTAGTGGACAGAGCGGCGAAACCGAATTTACCCAGTCAATGCACGATATTGAATCACTAATACAGAGTTATTCCACAGAGGTTTTGTCAGGCGCTTTACCTAGCGGCCAATCCTACGCTTGCTCAGCCGCCACTGGCCGGCCAGTTCTAGATACTAACAACCAGGCTGGCATAGGGACCAATGAAGACTGCGTCTTTTTAGGCCGCGCCATTCAGGTCACCGACCAGTCGGGAGACATATCAATTTATACAGTTCTGGGTGATCGGACCCAGCATAACGGCAGCACTGATACCGGCGTGCCGGCTACGACGCTGAGCCAGGCCGATCCGGAAATTACTCTTGATACTAACGGCGGCAATGTCTGGCTACGGGCCTATACTTTGCAGGGCGGGGCCACTGTTAAGTCTTCGACGATTGACAGCGCCTCAGGGCAATATCCGCTGATTGGTTTTTATAATAATTTGACCCGAAGCGGTGCCAGTACCAGCTTAACGGCCGAAGGTTACCAACTAACAACTAATGTTAAATCCTGCATCGAGAACGATCCAACCTGCCAACCCCAGGCTGTCGCTCAGTGGAATTTGTGTATGTCGGACGCTAATGGCAAGACAACGGCCCAGTTAGTAACAAACGTTTTGCCGTCCGGAGTAACCACTAAATTGAACTTTGTGAGCTGCTAATGAGAAACCAACTGCGTAAATTTACGAACCTAAGCGCCAGAGGCGACACTATTGTGGAAGTTCTAATCAGCATAGCAGTCCTGGCAACCGTTTTTGGTGTGGCCTTTACTTCTAGCAGCCAAAGCTTGCAGCAAGGCAATAACGCCGCCAATCGTAACCAAGCTGTCCAAATTGCCGAGCAGCAAATCGCCATTATCAAGAATAAAGAAGCTGGCACTACCACGCCGACCTACCCGTCAAATACACTATTTTGCCTAAAAAGTGACGGCACTGTCGATACTGCCGATATCGATTCTGGTACAAAGAGCTGCAATTTTTCTACTCAAACACCGTTTGGGGTTGCCGATACTTTCGACCCATCGACCACAAACTTTACAGTCAGCGTTTCTTGGCCGGCCCAGCATAATATTACTGACCAGACTAAACTCTATTACCACAGCTTAAATGCCCAGGGAACCGCCTGTGTGCCCCATCCTGGCCAGCCATGCATATCCGTCGCACCCGCAAAGAGCGGAGAGCTGCCCGGATGAAAAGTTTAAGAAAACAAACCGGGTTTACCATTATAGAACTGACCATAGCTACGACCATCTTCTCAATTATTTTAGTGGGTGCCCAAGCCGGCTTTATCGAGATCGGCCGCCTATTTTATAAAGGGGTTTCTACGACTCAAACCCAACAAACCGCTTCCAATATCCTAGCCGATATCAAAAATAACATTCAAACTGCACCCTCAATTACATTAAAAACGAGCGCTAATGGTTATACTTATTATTGCGTGGGAAATACTAGATACACAGTCAATATCAATCACGAAGTTGACCTATCCAGCCAAGAAACATACGGAGCGGGGGGCAACTACGGTTTATTGCGCGACAGCTTGTCGGGTTCTACTGCCTGTGCGGCGCCCTGCGATCCGGCTACGTCTTGCCCGGCCGGGACCACGGCTTTAAATAATCCTAGCGAACTGCTTGGCAATAAGATGCGCCTGATGCAGTTCGACATTTCGCAGCCCGACTCCTCCGGCAGCCCTAACCTTTATAACGTCTCGATGGTCGCGGTCTATGGCGATGACAACGCGCTGGGCTACACCAATCAAAACGACATTACGACTGTGTTTTGCAACGGTTCCTCGTCTAAGCAACAGTTCTGTTCCGTCAGCCGCTTAAATTCAAGCGCCTTCCACGGGGTAGGGGCATGAACTGGCGGCTAATTAAAAAGATACGTGGCCAGGATGGTCTAGCCTCCATAGTTATTGTTAGCGTTTTAATAGTCATGATAACTCTTGTCAGCCTGGGTTTTGCAAAAATAATGAACCGCGCGACCCACAATGCTCTAAATAACCAGCTGTCAACGGCCGCTAATTACGCTGCGCAGTCGGGAATTAACGACGCCATTGCCTACCTAAAAGCCAATCCTAGCGCCACCGCCAGCAAGTGCTCTGATTTGTCCGGACAGCAGGCTTTTGCTAGCTCCAATCTGTCAGGTGATGGCGTAACCCAATATAGCTGCGTGCTGATCAACGAAAGCCCGACCAGTTTGCAATACCAAAATCTGCCGCCTGACCAATCTGAAATCGTCAAAGCTACGACTTCAGCCGCACCCGACCAATTTATGTTTTCCTGGCAAAGTACCGATCGCACCAAAGCTAGTCAGCCAGCCGGTCCGGGGACGACTCTGCAAGACGTCACAACCTGGAGCACCAATAATTACACGCCGATCCTACGAGTTAGCCTTTATCCGATCCCCTCTAACGGTTCCTTGGGCGGTGTAGAGGCAGCTTCCAGAACCTTCTTCTTCTATCCGACCAGCGCCGGCGGTAATGTTACCAAAATTCCATACTCCACCACTGATGGCAGTGTTGTACCGACCAACTGTGGTACCAAAAATGTCATAGGTTTCACTGGTACGGCCGACTACGACTGCAATATCGTGCTTAACGCGCTATCATCAGCCGGCGCCAGTTATTTTTACTTTCGCATCACGCCAATCTACGGCCAGTCAGATGTCGAGGTCCAGGCCAATGACGCTGGCAACAAGGTCACCACGTTTACCGATGCCCAGGCCGTGGTTGATGTAACCGGCAAATCCGGCAGTGCCGTTAAGCGGCTGGAAGCCCGGATTGATATATCCGGCACTGGTACAACTAGCACAGGAAACATTGACCCAACTGATACAGTCGCTCCGGAATACGCCTTGCGCCAGGCCATGGCCATCTGCAAACGCCTAAACGTTTCTGGCTCCAATGTCACTATCGACAGCTCCTACTGCGGCCTGAATATTCAAAATCCGACTTCGCAGGTGCCGACTGTCACGACGGCTCTCCCTGTTCCGTTTGCCGGCAGTGCTAACGGCAGTAGCCCATTCACGAAGTTTGGCGGAACGATTAACCCCAATGGTCTAGCGACCCAGGCTTACTATCGCTGGTCTGGGAACAGCCCGCCGCCGTGGGGGAGCTCGCCTTTTTCAAATGCACCTACCGCCGGCTCCCAGCCTAACACTAGCGCTGGTTGCACTCTATACACCGCCACCTTCAGTGTCGGTAGCGGCAGCGCTTTAGTCAACGACTCCCGGGTGGCAGTTTATAAAGGTGATGGCGCGACCCATGTCTATCATTCTAATTGTGGCACAGACACTTATTATTATCAGTTATGTGCTTCCAACTCCGCCGGAACGGCTTGCGGCCACGAAGTTTCCTTCACCCTGGGTACGGGAAGTTCGAGTAGCTCCAGCAGCTCCGGTTCCGGCAGTAGCAGTAGTGGCGGTACCAGTTGTAGCGCTCCTAGCGTCTCAGGCAGCGGTTACATCGTGTCTGTAGGCGGCAGTTGTCCTTATCACTTTGTATCAGCGAGCGTTCAATACTGTCCAAACGCTGGCGGCGGCCCGCAAACAGCCAATGCCAGTCAGGGCTGGTCAACTAGCGGCAGCTTTGATTTCTTCGGCAATTTTGGATGGGCAAATCCATATGCTGCTTCCGCCACTGGTTCCGATGCCAGTGACGCAAGTGGATCCAATGCCCAGTCTAACAATACAAATTGGTCTCCAGGGGGCGACAGCGGTTGTACGCACTCCTCGAGCAGCAGCAGCTCTAGTAGCAGTAGTGGAGGGGCCAGTTCAAGTTCTTCAAGCTCATCTTCAAGCTCCAGTAGTTCAAGCTCGTCCTCCAGCTCTAGTAGCGGTGGCGGCCAGACATGCAATAACGGTGCTATTAACCCGCCCTTATGTAACAACTTTCCAAATTAAATAAGCTATGAACGATACATTACCACCTCCGAACATAAACCTGCCAAGCTCAGTCCTGGAGAAGATTCGGCACAAACGGACCCTGATTGAGCTTACGGTTGGTCTCTTAGTTGTCCTTGGCTTGGTGGCCTTTACTGTCTATCTAGTATGGCCTGGGCGGGCGCCTGCCAATTCATCAGGCTTTGCTACGCAGAAATGGCTAGGCCTTTCAAGCTATACGGCCTGTGATAAAAGCCAGCACCAGGGCATTTCTTTTCTGAAACCAACGGCCTTTAACCAAGAATCCATCTCTATCTCTCCCGCCCAAGCCGTTTTCTACAAGGCGGTTAGCGGTAGTCCGACCACTGTGGGGGTGCTGCTGGCTACATGTACCGACCAACCAACTCCCACTGCGGCGTACCTAGCAGAAGTCAGCAAAAACGCGGCCGCTGTATCACCTCAGGGCAGTTCCTTGTGGCCCCTTTTTCAATTTGCCGCCGGGCATACATCCGATAACTATGGCATTAGCTTCGGAAAAATCAGCTCGTTTAAAAACACACATGTAAAGAATAATGCCTGGCGAATGAATTTGTTATTTAGCCGCAGCAGCTCGGCCTCATCTTCTCTGCCTATCCAAAAAGAGGGCCTAATCCTCTGGTTGGCTGGTAAAACTACGTGGTACTACGTCCTACTTTCAGCTACGACCCCCAACTGGCAAGCCAACCAGACAACCTGGAATAAAATTCTGGACAGTGTTCAAATCGACCGGTAGCTACCTCTATTGCCATAGTGCTAGTGTTATGTTATAATTCACCTGTCCTAAGGTGGACGCTTCAAGCCGTGTTAGGACGCGGCAGCAGTTTTCCTCGACATCTGAAGGGAAGGCAACATGAAGCGGTTTTTGACAACCATTGTCGGGGCTGCCGCGGTTCTTCTCGTGGCGGTCAACATCGGCGCGGCTGCGCCTGTCAAGGCAAAGCCGTTGCCCAAGCCGGTTTTCAGCGTCGGTACGTCGACCGTTTCGGGCAACCAGGTCAACCTGGTCTACTCGGGCCGCGTCGGCAAGAAGACGTTTCTGCCCAGTGTTCGCTGGACGATTGTCGGCGAGACGGACGCCTCTGGTGCTCCGCTGCCGGTCCAGTTGTCTAGCGGCGTCGGCAAGTCGGTGAAAGGCTTCATCGCGGGCGGCTACAAGCTGAACCTCACGGTCAAGCTGTCGACGCCCAAGACGAATGCGCATCAGGCAGCTACTACGCCCCTGATCACCGTCACGGCCCTGCTCGGCAACTACACGGCTATAGGCACGCAGGCGCCGAGCATCCAGCCGTTCAACGGCTCAGGAGACGCCTACTGCGATTGGCAGAACGCCTTCGGTGGTCAAGGTGCATACAGCGTAAGCGATGGTCCTCCGCCACGAGTGAGTCTCCCAGCAACCTTCCATTGCGGTCCGTCGACCGCTACAGGAAGTTGCAGCAACTGGCAGGCTTTGCCTCCGTCGCCACCTACCGATGTAGTGCCGGCGTCCAATAGGACCTCCGGCATTGCGGACGGAACAGTGATGACGACCGGCTTCAACGTCTACGGCGGCAAGGTCGTCTGCACCAGCGGGTATACAGCTATCCCAATGCTGTGGGTCCGGTTCTGGTACTACGACACCAACGGGCCTGGCTGGACCAAGCTGCTGGATAGCTGTGAGTTGCCCCTTGCAGGGGTAACGAGCTTCACAGTCCCCCCGAACTGGGGCGGCTGGGTCAATTTCTACGCGAGCCTGCTGACGTTCGATCCGAACAAGAAGTTGTCCAACTCGAACCAGTACATCACCGACGATCCATCGAACGGCAGATGGCTGAAGGGGAATATCGATCCCTGCAAATACGGCCTACCGTCGATCAACACGGCCGGGATAAACGCCGGCTAACACCAAGGACACAAGCCGGAGGCGCGCAGATCTGCGCGCCTCCGGTAAAAAACTTATAGCTCTTACGCTTGTTATAATATTTATAATGAAATCAATGGAAACGAGGACATTGAGCCTCAAAGCTTCCTTTTTTGGCGCTAAGATTTATTGGCGCATACGGTTGAAGGGGCTACTATCCACTCAGCTCCTTATCTGGCTGTCATTAATTGCTTACCGCTATCTTAGCTACTACAAGGGTTTTTTGTCTTCCTCAACACAAACGATTCTATTTTACTTGGCAATTATGTACGCCCTTTATGCCCTGGGTTTTTACCTGTTAGCGCCAGTTGAGAAAGTTAGAACATCAAAAGGGCCTCTAGCGATTGCTGCCCTCCAGAGCCTAGCAGTTGGTATCGCTCAATTCGTAAAAACTGGGCCTAGAGACTACACGCATCCGCTAAGCCGCATCTCCAGAATAGAGAAAAGGGCGTTATTGTTCAGTATCGTGAAGTTCTATTTCATACCGATGATGCTGAACTTTTTAATTAGTAATTACGATAGCTTCAGGCAGGGGATTGATGGCCTTGGTCCGGTGAGCCAGCTGTTTACAATCAACAACTTCAACTTTTTAATCTATCCGATGCTATTCTCTTTATTCCTGGTTACAGATACGGGTTTTTTCGCGTTCGGTTATATTTTTGAATCAAGTCGGTTAAAAAATTCTCTTCGTTCGGTTGAACCAACGATCTTGGGCTGGCTGGTCTTACTTCTTTGCTACCCACCATTCAACAGCCTAGTAGGAAACTATGTTCCGTGGCACGCGAATGACTACGCCAGCTTCGCCTCACCAACCGCTACCTTCTGGTTGCGCTTAGGGGGCCTGCTCCTGATGGGTTTCTACGCTTCAGCTTCAGTCGCCTTGGGGCCAAAGGCCTCGAACTTAACCAACCGGGGTATTGTGGACTATGGACCCTATAGATTGGTTCGGCACCCAGCATACATTTCTAAAAATCTGGCCTGGTGGATAAGCCTATTGCCGGTTCTGAGCCTACCAGCCATTGGCGGTATGTTGGTATGGTCGTTCATCTACTTCATGCGGGCTATAACCGAAGAACGCCACTTGTCTGCCGACCCTGACTATGTGGTTTATTGCAAAAAAGTTAGATATCGTTTTATCCCCGGACTAATTTAATAAAATAGACTTCCTTTTGATTTGGCCCGGGCGGGAGGTTCTCCCGCCCGGGCTGCTTGCTTCTAGCTGTGGCTGAAGAAGTAATTCGCCGCTTGCTGGGGCTCCCCCAGTAGGGCGTAGTCCTTGTGGTACTTCAGGCGATACTTGGCGTAGTAGGCCGGCAATCCTTGACACACCGGGTCGTACTGGTGGCAGAAGGACAGCACAAGACGAACTTTCTGTCTGCTGAAGAGCGAACGGTCGCCCAGCCTGCCGTTGAGCGGATGGAACTCGCTCTTTGGCGAGCGGTAGAGGTGAACCCTGTCGACGGCCGTGTCTTGACCATTGAAATACGGGTCGCCGAACAGCACCATTCCGGCCACGTATTTTGCGCCGCCTGACTGGTACACATCGGCCGCCGCTTGTGCGCCCTGGCTGTAGCCAACCAGGTAGATCGGGGTTTTTCGGCAGCGGTTCTTCAGCTTGGAAAGCTGACTTGCCAGCCACTTCTTCCCGACCACTACCGAAGCGTGGTACTTACCGAGGAAACCGATTTTGGTCGCAGCCCCCAGCATGTCGACCCAACTTCCGGCAGCCGGGTAGGGATTCGAGATGACCTGGACGTTCAGGCCGGCGTGTAGGCTCTCGAAGGTAGATACGAAAGCTGCGCCGGCTGGACTGATTTCGCCCTTTGGTCGCCCAGAGCCCCGGTTGTCGATGATCGTGTAGTCCGGGCAGGCCGGGGGCATTATTGCAGCTGGTTTCGGTGTTGCCGGAGGTTTCATCACCAGCGAATCTTCGTTGTAGCCGCAGCTGAACGACGCCAGAGTCAGGTACTCGGTCGGCGGAAAGTATTTGGAAGGATTTGTCGGCAGCGTCATCGGAAGGGTGTGGAACCGGATTGTGATCCTCGCAAAAGCGGGATGGTCGAAACCGGTCGATCCATAGTCCCATCCGTAGAAATTCTGGATGTAGGTTCCACCGTATCCGTAGAAGGCTGCGGTGACGTTGTCATCGTTGTACTGAAAGGTGTAAGAGAACGTCAGGCTGAAGCTGAAGATCAACTGTCCTGCGCCCGCGTTGTTAGCCGCGTAGGAGAACTTTTCGATGGTTGGACTCTGACATCCGTCATCCGTGCGTGTTGTAGTCGAACCCCTGGCGGCATTTGTTGATTGCGCACCAACAGTCGCGCAGCCGATAAGGGCCGCCAAAGCGGCTATTTTCTGGAACCGCGACATTCGCAGCCTGCCTTTAGCTAGAAGTTGTCAAAGGTCAGGCGCCACTTAAGGCGCCTCTTCAGACCAAAAGGAAGTCTAACTACGTTTTATAACAAAAACCGGCGAAAATAAATTACTTACGTTTAGTATGAAACTTTTCATGCACCGCTTTAAGGTGCGGATCGGTCACGTGCGTATAGATCTGAGTAGTAGCGATATTAGAGTGCCCAAGCATAGCCTGTACGGAGCGCAAATCAGCACCGTTCATCAAAAGATCGGTGGCAAACGAGTGTCTTAGCGTATGCGGACTGACGTGCTTGGTGATGCCAGCCAACCGGGCGTAGCGGGCAACCATTCGCTGTACGCTGCGGGCCGTCAAACGACTGAAATTACCACTAGTGTTGACCTTTTTGGAGCCGCTGTAGCGGACAAATAATGATTTGGAATTATCTTGGCGCAGCTCCAGGTATTTTTTAATCCAACCGGCAGCCTCTGGGCTTATAAAAATTGGCCGGTCTTTTTGGCCCTTGCCGCGGACCATGAACTCGCCCCTCTCCAGGTTTATGTGGTCGCGGTCCAAGCCAACCAGTTCACTGACACGAAGGCCACTAGAGAACAATAGCTCGATAATTGCTCGGTCGCGGGCGCCAGCCACCTTTGAGGTGTCGGGCTGAGCGGCTAATCTGCCAAGCTCTTCGGGGTTCAAAAAGGTAACCTGCGGTCGCTGGGTGCGGGCCAGCTCGATTTTATCAGCTGACAGGGCAGTTAGCCCTCGCTTGGCACAAAAACGCAGGAAAGAGCGCAGGGCGATCAGATGGTAGTTCTGGGTAACCTTCGATAACTCGTCAGAAGTGTTAGTTCCCAGTCGATTTAGCCATAGCCGCCACTTTCGAATTAGCTCGGGGTCAATGTCAGATAGTTTAATATCACCAGCAAAGTCGCTCAGTCGGGTGAGGTAGTGGCTGTAGTTGGCAATCGTCTTGGCCGAGCGGTTTTGCTCAAGCTCTAGGTACTCTAAAAAGTCAGCTACGGCTTGGTCGTACGATGTAGAAGCCATAAGCTTTATTCTAGCAGAATATTGTACGACGCAGTTTTTGAACACAAAAAATATTCAACTTGCATGACTCATTCAACCTGTTAAAATATGAATCAATGGAAAAAACTTTAGTATTATTGAAGCCCGACGCAGTGCAGCGCGGCCTGGTCGGAGACATTATCGGTCGCTTCGAAAAGACTGGTTTAAAAATAGTCGCAACCAAGATGGTGAGGCCGGACAAAGAACTGGCTGAGAAGCATTATCCGCATCACCGCCGTGAATTTATAGAGGGTATGGGCAACAAGACCCTAGGTAGCTACAAGGAAGAGGGGCTAAACCCGCTAGAAGATTTAGGCACGGACGATCCGCACGCTATCGGCCTGATGGTTCAAAAGTGGCTGGTAGACTTTTTAACCTCTGGTCCAGTCATAGCGCTGGTGCTGGAAGGAAAGGGCGCAATCCAAAAAGTACGCGAGATAGCTGGCCACACCATCCCGGTGATGGCCGCTCCTGGCACGATCCGGGGTGACCACTCCGATGACTCGCCGGCTAAGGCTAACGCCGAAAAAAGGGCCATCCAAAATCTGGTGCATGCCTCTGGCGACAAAACCGAGGCCGATCTAGAGATTGAGCTGTGGTTTACACCCGAAGAGCTGTACTCTTACGAAAAAAACGCTGACATCGCCTAGAATAGAACCTAGGCCCCTGTAGTTCAATGGATAAAACAACTCCGTCCTAAGGAGAAGCTAGAGGTTCGAGTCCTCTCGGGGGCACCATTAAGCGCGTTTTTCGATACAATATAAGCATGAGCGTATCCGCCCCGACAGAAGCTAAACCAAAAAGCAGACGCTTCAAAGATCAGTTCGAGGAAGAAGATGTTCTTCTAGTTTTTAGAAAACACCCGATCGTTATGCGTAAAGGCCTGCTACTGGCGTCCGCTGGGCTACTAATTGGCCCGCTCTACACCATTGTTCTGACCACCATCCATAAAAACGACCCGCCTAGCGTCGGCTTCTTTTTCGCCAGCTTGGGTCTCTCATTTTTGCTTTCCTTAGTCCTGATTTTTCCCTGGTGGGTGAGGTGGTATTTTAGCGTCTATATTATGACCAGCCACCGTTTTATCCAGCAGACCAGAAGTATCTTGCAAGTTAATGTCGTAGATATCAGCCTGGAGCAAGTCCAGATGATCAACTACCAAGTCTCTGGCCTAGAACAGACACTCCTGGGCTTTGGTACAATAGTCGTACAGACGTTTGTTGGCGATTTGGTTATCCATGATGTGCACCATCCCGCTCGTATTCAGCAAAAAATGGTGCATATATTAAGGCAGCTCGGTATCCATCCAGCACAGCGTCCCGGAACAGATGATGAGGAGCATAAGATTATAGAGTCATGAGGCGCAAGTTAAAGAAAGTCCGGGCGGTCAAGGAAAAAGTCAGCGATGCGGTGGCCGAGAAGGCTGTAGCCTTAAATCCGCTTAACCCGCCCAAGCCTGAGGAACCGCCAAGTCTAGCCAACGTTCCACGGATTACCGACGAAAACATTACCGAGCATCGTGAAGAAGTTTTAAAGGGCGCCCGCAAGTATATCTACCCGCTGGCTCACTCTAAGCGGCGTATCGTCACCGTTACCTTCAGCATTATCGGGGCTGCTATGGTTGGCTTTTTAATCTACTGCAGCTTAGCCCTATACAACTTCTACCAATACAACACCTTCTTATATCGCGTGACGCAGGTCGTGCCTTTTCCGATCGCCAAGGCCGACGGACATTACGTCAACTACGAAAACTATTTGTTCGAACTCAGGCACTACGTCCATTACTACCAAACCCAGCAGCAGCAAAACTTCTCAAGCAATGACAAGCAATTGCTCCAATTCCGAACCCAAGCCTTAAACGACGTAATCAACAACGCCTATATAAAGGTTTTGGCATCCCGACACGGCGTATCGGTATCTGGTAAAGAAGTTGACCAGCGTATCACTGAAGTTCGCGACCAAAACCGGCTGGGCAGCAACGACAAAGTCTTTGCCGATGTTCTAAGGGATTATTGGGGCTGGTCGGTAACTGATTTTAAGCGTTCGCTCAAAGACCAAATCCTGGCCGAGAAAGTCGTCGCCAAACTCGATACCGCCGATACCGCTCGGGCAAATTCTATCTTGGCCCAACTAAAATCTGGTGCCGATTTTACCGCTCTAGCCAAGCAGACATCTGACGACCCATCCGCCAAAACTAGCGGCGGCGATTACGGCGTAGCTATCGCCAAAGATAATCCCAACATTCCGCCACAGGTAGTCGAGGTGCTGTTCACGCTCAAGCCTGGTCAGATTTCGGGCGTAGTGAATGCTGGCAATACCCTAGAGATACTTAAATTAACGCAGGTAAGCGGCAACACAGTCACAGCCCAGCACATTTCAATTAATTTGGTTCCGGCGGCCACCTACATTAACCAGCTCAAAGCAAAGGCGCCGCCGCATCTTTACGTACACTTTAAATAAAAATCGATATAACTTGGCGGGCTCTAGCGTATGAAGTCTGGAACTATTTTCTTGTAAGTAATTACGACAATCGGCTAGGCAAACTTATTGGTGAGCGTAGTTGATATAATAGTCTATTCGCATCTCCAACAAGTACTTGCATATTTAATTCTGTGTCACTAACCGACAACAGAGGTTTTACAAGATAAATTATACCTCGCTCATCCTCTTCTTCTTTTACAGTCGCCATACCAACTCCAAACTCTCCACTTAATTTTGAAGCTAAAGTTGATACAACTGCATATAGGGCGATTGTAGTATCACGGGTAATGTTAGCTGATTCTTCTTTAATAAACCACGCGTCTTTAGTAGGCGTGTACCCGTCTGGCATTTCTGACGAATCTATAAGTTTGCCGTACACTTCTTCGGTCATAAGGCCATACTCAATTACTGGACCTTGTTCTAATTCTTCTCCATTCGTAGGGAGCACTTCAAACACAATTGTATATTAACATATAATAAAATTAATGTCAATGTGGCGGGGCTGACGGGATTTGAACCCGCGACCTTCTCCGTGACAGGGAGACGAGCACTCCGCTGCTCCACAGCCCCTCGTTAAGTCTGCACGTGATTTTAGCAGTTTTACCCCTGGAAAGCAAAGTTGGTGATGAGTACTTTTTGCTATACTGACTAGGATATTTGCCGATATAGCTCAGTTGGTAGAGCAGTGCTTTCGTAAAGCAAAGGTCGGCGGTTCGAATCCGCCTATCGGCTCCATGGTTACATGTTTATAAAGCGGGTATATTTCAGCGGTAGAATATGACCTTCCCAAGGTCGAGATGCGGGTTCGACTCCCGCTACCCGCACCACGCAAATGCGTCTTGGGGACCCCAGGTTAAGGGTGTAAAATTAAGGTTAAGGATTTATGGATAACACCAAAAACTTCTTGAGGGATCGTTTGGTATTACTGCTGGTCACCATCACGGCGGTACTTTTGGCTATAGGTGTTTTATCGGTACTAGTCCGTTTTGACGTTACCAAGAACCCAACGGTAGTTGTTGCCTATAGGCCCAACATTTCCGGCTCCAGTTATGAACCAGGCAAGTCTATCGACATCTACAGCTTGGCAGTTTTTATGATTCTGATGGCCGGCGCCGGTGTTACTCTGGGTGCGAAAGTTTATAATTTGCGGCGTTCGATAGCGATCTTTATCCTAGCCTCCACCAGTTTCTTGCTGCTGCTGTCAGTCATCGTGGCTAACGCCCTCGTCTCCTTACAATGAGATCGATTGAGATACCGCAGCCAGCCGATCGGGATTGGAAATACCGGTCATTCGAGATCTTGCCCGGCGCGATAACCTGGCTAATTTTGCTTATGCCGGTCATCTTAAGCCTGATTAGCCCGCAGCTAGCTAGCTACTTTATCATCGCCTATTTGCTACTTTGGTTTATTCGCATCGTTGGCTTTAATATCCGTTCTTTGCAGGGCTGGCGGCAGCTCAAACAGCACCGCGGTTTGCCTTGGCAGAAGCTAAATTCCGATTTAGAGGAGTTAGTGCCTCGCCTGTCTGGCGCCCCAGCTTGGCACGTTCGCAACCTTGCCCGAGTCGATAAATATATTGGCCATGCGCGAACCAAGCCCAGCGAGGTGTATCACGCTATTTTCGTGGCCTTTGTTAACGAATCCAAAGAGATTCTTGAGCCTACCCTGGAAGCCGTTTTGGCTTCTGACTACGACAAGAAAAAATTTATCCTAGTGTTGGCCTATGAGGGTCGGGCAGGCAAGCCATCTGAAGAATTGGCTCAGCATCTGTTGGACAAATACGGCTCGCGTTTTTATCACGCCATGGCGGTAAAACACCCGGCCGATATTCCCGGCGAGGTGGTGGGCAAAGGCGGTAACATTACCTACGCCGGGCGCCAGTTTAAGAAGTATATAGATAAACAAGGTCTGGACCCGCTAAAGATACTGGTAACGACTCTGGACTCCGATAACCGACCTGACCCACAGTATTTCGCGGCGCTGAGCTATACCTACTGCTCGACCGAAGAACCGCGCTATGCCTCATATCAGCCGATCGCCATGTACACCAACAACATTTGGGATGCACCGGCTCCAATGCGCGTAATTGCCACGGGCAACTCTTTTTATAACGTCATTTTCTCGATGCGCCCCCATGCCTTGCGCAACTTTTCGGCACATGCCCAACCTCTGGCAGCCCTTTACGATACCGACTTTTGGAGCGTCCGGACCATCGTGGAGGACGGCCACCAATTTTGGCGAACCTATTTCCGTTACGACGGCCACCATCAGGTGTACCCGATCTTTATTCCGATCTACCAAGACGCGGTTTTAACGGACAATTATCGGCGCACCCTAAAAGCCCAGTTTATCCAAATTCGCCGGTGGGCCTGGGGAGCCTCAGATGTTGCCTATGTAGCCTACATGGGTTTTTTGAAGCCCAATAAGATATCCAAACCCAAACTAATCGCTAAATTCTTTAGGCTGTTAGAGAACCACGTTAGCTGGGCAACCGTGCCTGTGATTCTGACATTGGCAGCTTTTATACCGTTCTTCTTGAACCCCCAAAGCTACATTGCCAATCAGTTACCACACGTAGCTAGCCGGCTGAACACCCTGGCTATCCTTGGTATTTTTATTTCGATGTATCTTAGTTTCCAGTCTTTGCCTCCGAAGCCGGCGCGCTATAAGCACCGCCGTAATTTCTGGATGCTGATCCAGTGGGTCTATCTGCCTTTTACGACGTTGCTTTATTACTCTGTAGCGGCTATCAACTCTCAGACTCGTCTGATGTTCGGCTGGTATATCGGCAAGTTTGATGTAACGGAGAAGGCTGTTAAGAACGACCGCGTCGACGTCCGGTCGATGTAGGCTCTTTATTAACCTGAGAAGGGTGCTCTGCGACAAAACGCATCCAGGCACGCTTGTCGAGTTTTTTAAGAACGCTAGCCGCTGCCTCGCTTATAACCCCGGAGGGGATGGTTGTTTCGGGCGAACCCTCTAGAACTTGTCTAATAATAGTGGCTGTAGCCTCTCTAGCGTCGTTGTAGCAGTTCTTACGGTCTTGGAGGGCAAGAAGTACCTCTGTGTAGAGTTTGTCAGCCAAAAAAGGCTCTTTCTTGCCTTGCTTACTAACGCTGAAGACAGCTCCCAGATCTGCGGCCTCGTGGGTGGTGAACACCCTATAGCAATCCAAACATCGACGGCGCCGCCACACCTGATTCGACCACCTCTGTCGGCGGCTGTTGACTACTTCTGTGCTACCTCCACAAATGGGGCAAACCATATCAACATATTGTCATAGCGGTGACGTAAAATCTAGTGGATAACTAAAGCGACTAAGTGCAAAAAAATACCCCCGAAACGGATGTTCGGGGGTAAAAACAATCTATTTTGGATTATGCTGTGCCGGATCGGGCCCGGCGAATGCGGTTTTGTGTCGGTTTAATGTTAGCTATTTCTTCGTAAAAGAGCTTGAATCCGTCAAGCGCGTTACCAATTTTATTGGCACTCAAAGGACACCTCACTATTAACCGAAACACTTTAGCAAGCCAGGGGTCATTTGTCAACGCCTGCTACAATACCTTCGATGTCAAAGACGGTGTTTAAACAGACTAGACTGTCGCCAAACGGGGCTCGTTGCGGCTCCTTGCGAACTCGCCGCGGCCAAGTAGCTACGCCATTTTTTATGCCGGTGGCGACGCGCGGAGCAGTTAAGGGTGTTGACCCCAGTATCGTCGTCGCTACAGGCGCTCAAGTGTTGCTGTCTAACACCTATCATCTGCACTTGCAGCCGGGGGAGAAAATCATCCATAAACTGGGCGGTCTTCATGCCTTTAACAACTGGCCTGGTCCAATTCTGACGGATTCCGGCGGTTTCCAGATATTCTCTCTGTCCAAACTTCGGACAATTACCGAAGAAGGCGTAGAGTTCAGCGACCCCAAGAACGGCAACCGAATATTCATCTCTCCGGAGATCTCTATGCGCATTCAGCTGGCTCTAGGCTCAGATATTATCATGGCTTTTGATGATTTAACGGGGTTATCCGATGGAGCCCGCCAGCGCACAAAAGAGGCCGTCGAACGTACGCATCGCTGGTTGGGGCGGTCGCTTGCGGAGTTCAATAAGCTAACAAAAAATACAGAACCTGGCAAACGGCCCCTGTTATTCGGCATTGTCCAAGGTGGCCTGGACAAAAAATTAAGAGCTATGAGCCTTGGCTTTGTCCAAGACCTGCCCGTTGACGGAGTGGCGATTGGCGGCCTTTCTGTGGGCGAAAGCCGGTCAGAAATGCATAGAATGCTCAATTTTCTGGCGCCGCTCTATGATCCGGCTCGACCTCGTTATCTGATGGGGGTCGGTGACCCGGCCGATATGCACCACGCCATTGAGCGAGGCATAGATATGTTTGACTGTGTTTTGCCAACCCGCAATGCTCGGCACGGAAGTGTTTGGATAACCGGAGACAAAAGACTCAATCTGGTAAGCGCCGTCTTCAAAGAAGATAAGCGTCCAATTGATCCAGAATGTGACTGTGCCACCTGCCGGACGGGCTACAGCCGAGCCTTCCTGCGCCATCTTTATAAAACGGAGAATCCTTTAGCGGGCAGTCTGGCCTCGGTACATAACCTGCGCTATCTAGCTCGTATCTGTGAAGAATATCGTTGATTTTAGGGGTCCCCAAGCTGTGGAGCTGCGGCTTGGGGCGAAGTAAAAACCGATCATAAGATAAAGCTCCTGGGCTCTAGCAAACGCTGAAGCCCGGGAGCTTATTAATAGGTCGAGTTTTTACTTCTATGGTGGGCACAGAGGGACTTGAACCCCCGACATCCACAACGTCAATGTGGCGCTCTAGCCAACTGAGCTATGTGCCCATGAACACCTGGTTTATACTAACTTAGCTAAAGCGATTCTTCAACTTACCTTCTGTGATATAAAGTTATTCACAGCTGTGGAAAACACGAGCAAAAAAGTACTAGCAATTTAAGGCTAGTGCCTATATATTAGGGGTTACAGGTTGAGTTTTGCCGATGTGTTAAGGAAAAGCCGGTCTAGAGCGTATTTGCGAGAGCGCTTTAGGCCGTTTTTCATACCCAGAGTTTGCAGATTTTTACTCGGCGCCTCGGGGTGCTATGATGATAGCCAGTTATGAGCGACAAAAAAACGGAGGAGATTGACCACCGCAAGTTGGGTAAGGAGCTAGACCTCTTTGTCTTTTCAGATTTGGTTGGTCCCGGGCTGCCGCTCTGGACGCCACGCGGCACAGTTTTAAGGGAAGAACTGGATCGTTTTGTCCAGGAGATGCGCATCGAAAAGGGATTTGATGCTGTTACCATCCCGCATATCACCAAGAAAGAACTTTATGAGCGAAGCGGCCACTGGACTAAGTTTAAGGACGACCTCTTTCACATAAAGAGTCGGGAAGGGCATGAATTCGCCATGAAGCCGATGAATTGCCCGCATCATGCTCAAATATACGCTAGCCGGCCCCGAAGTTACCGAGAATTGCCTATTCGCTATCGTGAGACCACTATGAATTACCGCGACGAGCAAACGGGGGAGCTAAACGGGCTTCTACGGGCACGCTCTTTCACTCAAGATGACGCCCATGTTTTTTGCCGCGAAGAGGACATCGTCCAAGAGGTTCTCAACCTCTGGGAAATAGTCGAAAAATTCTACGGTGCCTTTAAATTTGATCTTTCTCTGCGTTTTTCGAAACGCGACCCCGCTACACCCGAGGCCTATGCCGGCACCCCTGAACTTTGGCAGAGGGCGGAGGCAGAACTAGGCAAGGCGATTGAGAAAAAAGGCGCCAAAACCACAGATGGCCTAGGTGATGCGGCCTTTTACGGTCCGAAGCTCGACTTTATCGCTAGGGATTCGCTGGATCGGGAGTGGCAGGTGGCCACCATCCAGCTTGATTTCGCTCAGCCGGAAGGGCTAGACCTAACATACATAGACGACAAAGGAGCCGAGCAGCGTCCGGTCATGATCCACTGCGCGGTAATGGGCTCTATAGAAAGATTCCTAGCAGTTTTAATAGAGCATACCGAGGGCCGTTTTCCGTTATGGCTGGCCCCCGAGCAATTACGAATTTTGACTATCAATAACGATAAAGAACTCCTACAATTTGCACATGGCGTTGTAAATAAAGCTAAGAAGAGTAATCTAAGGGTTACATTGGATGACGGTAATGAGTCGCTGGGCAAGAAAGTGGCCAACGCTGAAGCTATGAGAGTCCCCTACAGTGTAGTAATCGGCTCTAAAGAGGCCGATAGCGGCAAGGTCACACCTAGAAGTAGGAGCGACTTAGCCGAAGTTGCAGAACTCAGTATCGATGACCTGTTCAAAAAACTCGCCCAAGATGTCCAAGACAGAGAATAAACCGATTATTGCGGTGGATGTTGATGAGGTTATTTTCCCTTTTGTCGATGACCTTATTGAGTATGTCGACAGACAGCACAGCGTAAAGCTGAGCCGGGAGGAGTTTGTGACCTACAGCCTGGCAGATATTTGGAAGGGCGGCCCGCACGAAGGAGCAGAAGTGATCAAAGCCTATGTTGATCAACAAGGCATCGAGGTGGCGCCGGTTAAAGGAGCTGCCGAAGCGCTCGGACAACTCTGCGCCAAATACGAAGTAGTTATCATAACCGCCCGCGATTTAGATGTTCAAGATAAGACCAAGAACTGGGCTTATCGTCACTTCCCGGACATATTCAAAGAGATCCACCTAGTCGGGAACCAAAAAGATAGTGTCAGCTACCGAGAAAAAGCCGAAGTTTGTAAGGAACTGGGGGTATTTTGCTTGATTGACGACTCTCTCAAACCGGTTGTTCAGACGCACGCCGCGGGTATTAAGTCTATATTATTCGGCAATTACCCCTGGAACCAAATGGAAGAGCTACCTGCCGGTATCGATAGGGTAGAGGATTGGAAGGGTGTGCTAAAAATCTTGCTATGACAAGGGTTGACGCTGGTTTTAAGAAACGGGTTTATGAGATTGTCGGGCAGATTCCAAAGGGTAAAGTAGCAACCTATGGCCAGATTGCCGCGTTAGCCGGAGCGGCCTGGGCTGCCTGGGAGGTAGGACAGATCGCGCACACCGGACCGTCAGGCTTGCCGTGGCAGAGGGTTGTTAATAAAAATGGCGGACTAGCGCGGGGCTATCCGGGCGGCTACGCCGGGCATAAAATTGCTCTGGAGAATGACGGAGTAGAGGTTAAGGATGGGTTTGAAGTCGATATTAAAGAGTTGTTGTGGCAACCAGTAAGCAAAAACCAAAGCTCATTGTTATAGTCGGACCAACGGCCAGCGGTAAATCAGCGCTTGCTATGAAGCTTGCCAAACGCTACTCCGGCGAAATTATTGCCGCTGACTCCCGCACCATCTATAAAGACATGGATATTGGCACCGCTAAGCCCACAAGGCGCGATCGGGCAGAGGTTCCGCACTTTGGACTGGATTTGGTAAAGCCCGGCCAACGTTTCACCGCCTATGACTTTAAGCGCTATGCTGAGCTGAAGATAGCTGAGATCGAAAAAAGGGGCGGGTTGCCTTTGCTAGTCGGAGGGACAGGCTTATATATAGATTCCGTTTTGTTTGATTTCGAGCTTCGTTCCGATCGAAATATCCTAAAAAGAAAAATGCTGGGATTAAGATCGATATCAAATTTACAGAAAATCATACAAGCAAAAGGCTATCCTATGCCAGAGAATGCCCTGAATAAACGCCATCTCGTTCGCGCCATAGAGACGAGAGGCCGTAGCGGTACTAGGAAAAATCAACCCCCGAGTGAAACCTATATTGTGGGCATATTGCCGGCGGACAATGTCCTTAAACAGAACATAGAAAAAAGAGCCGGAGAGATATTCAAGAGCGGTGTTTTAGAGGAAACAAAGCTTATCCTGCGCAAATACGGCCGGCGGCAACTGAAGCGTTCGGCGGGGATTATCTATCCTATATGCCTAAAAATTATTGATGGCGATATTAATGAAAAACAAGCTCTGGAATTGTTCAAAAAAGCGGACTGGCAGTACGCTAGGCGACAGCGTACCTGGTTCAAGCGCAACAAATATATTCACTGGTTTGAATCAGTTGAAGTGGCCTACACCTCTGTTAGCAAGCTACTGAACAATTAAATCCCGCCGTTCTTGTATGGTCTGCTACAATGGTGGTATAGGAGAGGTATGTTCGAGCAACTATTTGGATCAAAAACCCGCGTAAAGCTGCTTCAGCTTTTTTATACAAACCCGAACCGCTCGTTCTACGTTCGGGAAATTACTAGGAAAATTGACGAGCAGATCAACTCTGTAAGGCGAGAACTTTCTAATTTGCTCGGTATAGGCATTATCACTTCGGACGCCACCAACAACCGCCTGTATTACGAGGTCAACCAGAAGTACGAGCACTACCAGTCGCTGGCAACAATCTTTGGCGGGCTAGCCGCAGCTTCGGCAGACGTCAAGTCTGTAGAGTCGAAGAAATCTAAAACTAAGGTCGCGCCAGAACCAACCAAGGAAGAGCCAGAGCACCCGCTGGCCAAGGAATTCCGGACCATCGGAAAGATCGATCTGGTTATTTTTACCGGGCAGTTTACTCGCGATGAATCGAGTGGCGTAGATATATTGATCGTTGGCGATGTTAACCAAGCCAAAGCCTCCCGCTTCATGAGCGATTTGGAGAAGACCGAGGGTAAGGAGCTGCGCTATGTAATTCTCCAGCCATCAAATTACGCCTATCGCCTGCAGATTAACGACCGTTTTCTTACTAACCTACTTAATTCCAAAAAACAGATTATAATTAAGAACCAGGAACTAACGCTCAAATAAAAAGGAAGAGGTAGATAGTGGAGCTTCAATACTTTGGTGCTAATTGCGTACGCCTATCGGGGCGTAGATTTAATATCGTCGTTGACGATAATCTAGACAAGTTAGGCCTCAAGTCTGTTACAAAGCCAACCGACATCAGCCTAAAGACCTCTTCGTTGATGCCAGACCCAAAGGCCTCGGCCTTCTTAGCTGATATGCCAGGCGAGTATGAAATTGCTGGAGCTATTATTCATGGGGTGGCGGCCAGGGCGCATATGGACGAAGACGGCAAGCATACCGCGACGATCTTTACAGTCGAAGCAGAAGATGCCAAGGTCGCAGTGGTGGGACACATCTTACCCGATCTAAATGATGAGCAGCTGGAGCAAATTGGCATGGTGGACGTCTTGATTATCCCCGTTGGCGATCACGGATATACACTTGATGGTGCTGGCGCCCTCGAACTAGTTAAAAAAATTGAGCCGAAAATAGTTATTCCAACGCATTATGCGGACAAAGCTATCAAATACGAAGTACCTCAGGCTGAGCTGAACGTAGCGTTAAAAGGTCTAGGGATGGAGCCCTCAGAAACCTTGGACAGGTATAAAATCCGACCGGGTGAGTTGGGCGATAGTACTAAGCTGGTTATACTCGAGCGTCAGTAAGTAGAGAAGTTTAAAGGAGCCCTTTTTTCTTTAGGCTGCGAATAGCTGAAGTGCTGACCTTCATTTTGACTTTTTTGCCATCAACTAGAAGAGTTTTGGTTTGCAAATTAGGCTTCCACACCTTTCGGGTGTGCCGTTGTGAGAAGCTTACGTTGTGACCGTATTGCTTTCCCTTGCCACTGATTTCACATTTTTGCATAGGATAGTTTCACTCAAAAGTTTCAACGCTCTACTTTAGCGGTATTAACAGATAAAGTCAATCAGTCGAACTAGTTTATACTTAATGCGTATGGATACATTTAACCCATTAATTGTATTGCCGATTGTGTTTATATCCATGTCAATTCACGAGCTGATGCACGCTGTTACTAGCTATTGGCTAGGTGATGACACGGCTTATCTCCAGGGCAGGATTACGCTCAATCCGCTTCGCAGCATAGACCCGATCTATACCTTAGCTATACCGTTCATATTGGCACTAACTGGCTCAAAATTTATTTTTGGTGCTGCTAAGCCCGTTCAGGTAAATTTTAACCGGCTGAAATACGACGAATTTGGGGGCGCTATCGTCGGTGCTGTCGGACCTTTATCCAATCTAGTTATAGCCGTTATTGCGGCCTTCCTTTTTAAGCACATTAACTTCAGCGGAGATTTGGTCTACCAAATCCTGTTTACCACGGTAGCGGTTAATGTTGGCTTCCTGGTCTTCAATCTTATTCCATGGCCGCCCCTGGACGGCTCTAGGGTGCTCTACGCCTTTGCGCCAGGTCCGCTGCGGGAGTTTATGGAGTCCATCGAGAGAATGGGGATGAACAGCCTCATTTTGTTCTTAGTGGTCTTCTATCTGGTACTGGGCGTACCGCTAGGTAATCTAATCCAGAACGTAACCGCGCACCTCCTGGGATTGCCGGTGCTATAATTAAATTGGTCGGAAAAGGCACAATAAATTTTCTGAACAAAATTTATACGGGAGCTCAATTATGCGGATCGGGCTGCGGCCCGGGCGTGAGAGCACCCACTTTGCCAAACAGCAGAGTAAATTGAGTGCCTCGCCGGCCACTTTGTTTATAATGAGGGAGTTCCTCCGGGGTGTGGCGCAGTTGGCTAGCGCGTGCGGCTGGGGGCCGTGAGGTCGCAGGTTCAAGTCCTGTCACCCCGACCAAAGAACCAAGAATGAAACAAGCAAAACTATTTACTGACGGTGGCGCGAGAGGCAATCCAGGTCCGGCTGCCACAGCTTTTGTTATCTGTAAAATGGATGATACTGTTGTAGAAAAGTCTGGAAAATATATAGGCAAAACCACCAACAATCAGGCTGAATACCAGGCTCTAATTGCTGGCTTGAGTCGTTGTTTGGAGCTAGGCATCAAGGACCTTACGGTCTACATGGATAGCGAGTTAGTAGTCAAACAAATTCAGGGATTATACAAAGTCAAGAACTTAGAGCTCAAGCCGCACCATCTGAAGGTTCAGGAAATTATGCCAAACTTTAAATCCATCAGATTCATGCACGTGCGCAGAGCACTGAATAAGTTAGCCGATGCTGAACTTAACCGTGTTCTTGATGAGCTAAATAAGGTATAATCAAGGGGTGCCGGCTGATGGTCAGTCGCCCGCGCGTTAGCGCGGGAGGAAAGTCCGGGCAGCATAGGGCAAAGGCAGTTGCTAACAGCAACCGGGAGTAATCCCAGGGAAAGTGCCACAGAAACGACACAACCAGTCTCGTTACCCGAGGCTAGGAAATGGTGAAAAGAGTGGCCTGATCTTTTGGTCAGGGCAATCTTTAGCGGTTTTACCGCTAAAGATTGCGGTAAAGGCCCACAGTTCCGTACGGTGACGCACGGAAGAGGTAAACCCTGCCTGCTGCAAGGAGACAGTCCAAAAATTGGTGGTCCGCCAGAACTGTCATTAAACCGCTCGAGCTTGCCGGCAACGGCAAGCCTAGATAGATGACTGACTAGAACAGAACCCGGCTTACACCCTGCCGGCACACCTAAAAACCCTCCTAACGGAGGGTTTTTAGGTTAAGTTTTTATACTTTTGACGACTTCCGAGAAAGCTTTAGGCTCGTTGGCAGCTAGCTCTGATAATATCTTGCGGTCGAGGGTAATATCTGTCTTTTTTAAACCAGATATTAACTGGCTGTAAGTGGTGCCATTGAGACGCGCGGCGGCGTTAATTCGAGCATTCCAGAGTTGGCGCATAGTTCGTTTCTTATTGCGCCGGTCGCGATAAGCATAAACCAACGAACGAGTAGCCGCTTGCCGACCTCTTTTAACAGATGTCCGGTGGGCTCTTGTCATACCTTTGGTTGCGCGGGTAATCTTGGCGTGTCGTTGGTGGGACGCTGTCCCTCTTTTCACTCTCATTGTTTAATCAACCTAGCTTACGACGAATATTTTTTACTTGAGCACCTTTAAGAACCTCTAGTCCAGCAAACCGACGTTTGCGGCTAGCGCTCTTCTTTTGTAAAAAATGCCCACCAGTGGCATGACGCCTCAGCACCTTACCTTGCTTAGATAGGCGCAGGCGCTTCTTGGTCCCACTATGTGTTTTTAACTTTGGCATTTTTACTCCTTACAACAAAACTCAACTGACGACCGGCGAATTGTGGGGGTTGGTCTACGACCGTTTGTTCTCCCAAATCGGCAGTTATCCTCTCGGCTAACTTAAAGCCCAATTCCTTATGGGCTAATTCACGTCCTCGATAGATTAGCGTAATTTTCACCTTATGTCCAGCTTCTAGAAAGCCTGTAACCTTTCGGAGTTTGATAGCTAAATCGTGCTGGCCGATCTTAAGGCCGATCCTCATCTGTTTGAGATCTAAAGAGCGGCTGCTTTTGCGGCTTTTCTGGAGCAGTTTGGTGCGTTGATAATTATATTTACCCCAGTCCACGATTTTGGCCACAGGCGGGGTCGTATTAGAAGAGACTTCTACCAGGTCAAGGCCAGCCGTTTCGGCGGCTGCCAGAGCTTCAGCACGGCTCAAGACCCCTAATTGACGACCGTCAGCACCTATAACACGAAGTTCACTCGCTCGTATGGCTTGATTAATGCTGGGATCTTTAGCGATCTTGCGGACTCCTTAGTAAGCTTTGATTCTGATATTAACAAAACAGAGGAGACAGCTCAAGTTAAAACGGGCTGATAACGGTATTGCAGCGCTTCGGCAATATGGGTTGGAAGAATGATTGGCTCGCCAGCTAGGTCAGCGATTGTGCGGGCTACCTTAACGGTCCGGACGTAGGCTCGAGCGGAAATTGCCAGTTTTTCGGCGGCCTCATCCAGGAGTTTTTTAGCCGGACTGGACAGCCTGGCTAGCTCTCGTACCTCTTTATTTGTCATTGAAGCGTTGAACCTGACGCTTCCAAATCGTTCCTTTTGTAGCTGGTATGACTTAGCTACCGAGAGCCTGGCGGGGCGGGTCTCACTTTGGCGCTTTTCCCCTGACAGTATGGCTTTATAGTCAACGTCGTGGACCGGCAGGTGCAAATCAATTCGGTCCAGGATCGGGCCCGAGACTTTCTTCTGATATCGAGAAATTGCAGCGGCCGTACAGACGCAGGGCTTGGAGGTGCCAAAATAACCACAAGGACAGGGGTTTTGAGTGGCGACCAGAATAAAACTAGCAGGGTAGGTGGCGGAGCCTTTAACCCGGGCTATAGTTACCAGCCCATCTTCCAGCGGTTGTCTAAGAGCTTCCAAAGAACCGTGGCTGAATTCCGGTAGTTCATCAAGAAATAGTACGCCTCGATGGGCTAAGGTCGCCTCGCCTGGTCGAGGGTTAGATCCACCACCAACAAGTGCGGTAGTACTAGCGGTATGGTGCGGTGAGCGAAATGGCCTATCGGTGATAATCTCGCTGAAGTCCCCTATGGCCAGGCTGTGGAGCTGTGTAACCTCCAGAACTTCGCTGCGGTCGAGCGGCGGTAAAATACCACACATCGCCTTGGCTAACATCGTTTTTCCGGTTCCAGGCGGACCATGGAACAGTATGTTGTGATGGCCAGCCGCCGCAATCTGCAAGGCTCTTTTAGCCACTGCCTGCCCGGAGATTTCGGCCAAATCTATGGCGTCCGTTTTAGACTGCTGAGCTATTAGCCTGCCTTCACCGCTGGTGGTTGTCTTTAAGCCTAGCGTACCGGCAAAATCCAGATAAACATCCTTGAGGCTATTAGCTGCCTTTATGCTGATACCGGGGACTAGCAAGGCCTGAGTTAAATTAGATTCCGGAATAACAAAGCGGGTCAGACGAAGTTTTTTAGCCTCTAGGATGCGACCGATCAAGCCTCTTACGGGATTAAGTGATCCATCAAGGCTCAGCTCGCCCAGGAAGACCCAACGCTCAGGGCTGGACGCATCAATTTGGCGGCTTTCTCTCAGAACGGCTAGAGCCATAGCTAGGTCCAGACTGGTCGAGTCCTTCAGCATATCGGCAGGAGATAGATTTAAAGTGACTCTTTTTTTGGGAAAGGCCAGGGCAGAGTTGCTGAAACTAGCCCGTAGGCGGTCCTTGGCTTCATCTACGGCCTTCGAAGCGTAGCCGATAATAACGATGGCCGGCAGCCCATTAGTGATATGACACTCTACATTGACTAAAGCAGCACCCGTCCCAGAGTAATCAACGATGCTTTTGACGCCCTTCACCAATTCGTATTATTGCACTTAAAATTTTTAAAACAAATCACCCGGCTCTTAATTTTGCGAGCCGGGTGAAGAGATTTTGGGGAGGTTTGTTTCGTCTGTTTGTTTAGACGCTTTTGGATGGAACAACGGCTTGCGAGAAGCCGTTGTTTCAAGTCTGTTTTTGTTTTGAGCACTTTTTTTATTCAAGTGCCATCTTCATCTTATAAACACATTATTTTACTGTCAACATGTTTATGGCTAAAAACCTGTGCATAACTTTACTTTTTTATAATATTAAAAATCAAAAAAGCAAATAAGGGTTCGTAGGCCGCGTATAAACACAACGTTGTGATGAGCTTTAACGACACATTTGAGCCAAAGCGACTAAAGCTAAAAAGGCCTTGGCCGAACTAGGTTTGTCTTAGCTAGAAAATAAGCAACTCAATTTACGCCTAGGCACTGCTAACAAGACTTTTTGCTCACCGGCAGCGTTGCTACGTTTGTGGGCTGCTTAACAAACGCTGCCGTTTTAGCACGAAAGCTCCTACAGCCTTAGAGCCTATTTGCTGGTGTTCCAGGATCTCAAATTAAATCGTCAAATAACTGTCACTCGATTAATTCCCATAGACTGAGACATAAATGATCGGAAAAAGGCAGGCTATACGAACGACTAAGTTCAAATTACAACACATGCACAGCCCATTTATTATCTGTAATATGTAAAAAAAGCAACGTTGACTTCTTGACCATAACAAAAATGTGTGCTAGGCTTGGATGGTAAGTCACCAAAACAAAAACTTACAATTACACCGTATGTGAGACGGATGGATAGCGCTCCCGAAATAGGGAGCGGTCAGTCAAATAGCCGAGAGACGGTAAGCGCTACAAAGTAATTTTACAAGGGCGCATTTACCGCCTCGGCTCCTAGTGCATTACAATAAAGAGCGTGAAGAACACGCTTTATTCCCAAAAACTGCCGGCACTCATCTGTGCTGGCAGTTTTGTAGTCATAATAATGCTGGCGAGTGTCACCAATCCCTCTAAACAGATAGCTTCGATAATTATCTTCTTTATTTTTCTACTGGTGTTTCTAGTTAGTCTTAGCAGTTGGCTCTCACTCCGCTTACAAAAGCCAAGAGCCTTCAGACGCAAGATGATGATTGGCGGCATATTCATTACTTTGGCGCTTATGTTCAACAGCGCGGGCTCTCTAACCCTTATTGACGCACTGATATTACTTCTGACAATGACCGGTCTGGGTCTCTATTTTGATAGGCGTCAGGCCTGAATTTGGGCTATGAGCCTAGTGTCGCCTAAAGTATAATTAATGGGTATGAATCCAGGTAGTGGAGAAAAAGCTCGCTTCGAGGCGCCCCAACCATCAGTGGAAGCTCCAGAGCAAGCCGCTGAACAGGGAGTTGAGAGTCAACCCGCCTATATAGAGAAAGCTCCTTCGGCGCAACCGAGCCCTCCCTCTATTGCTCTGCCAACCGATACCCCGACAGCTATGCCGGTTAATATAGGCGATGACGCGGACAGCTCAACTGCTCCAGACGCTTCCGGTGAGGCTGTAGACCGAAATAAGATTGAAAAACAGTGGGTAGATAAAGCCAAAACTGTTATAGCTCAGACCAAAGACGATCCATATGCTCAGAAGAAAGAGATGAGTAAAGTCAAAGCCGACTATATAAAGACTCGCTTTAATAAGATCTTACGGACAGATCCGGGCGTGTCATGAGCTTGCTTATAGTGTTAATCGTATTGATGGGCCTCATTGCCATTGGTGCCTACGCTAGCTTTTTTTACTTAAGGCGACTCTATCGAGAACAGAAGAACTACGAGCGGGGTTTAAAGATGGTGCCGCTACTTATTCATTTGCCACCCATGAGTGAAGATACAGAGGCCGGTGGCAGAGATGTTCGTGATGTAGCCGACGAGAATATCTCCAAGGCCCAGATTCTATACAGCATCTTGGCAAGTACTTACCAGAAGGGTTTTCGGGCGCGGTTTTATGGTCAACGCCATATTGCCCTTGAAATAGTAGCCCATCAGGGCAGCGTTAGCTTTTATGCGGCCGTACCCGTCCCTCTAGTGGGGGTAGTGGAGCAGGCGATAGTCAGCGCTTATCCGGCTGCTCGTCTAGAAGAAGTGGATGAACACAATATTTTTAGCCCAGTCGGCCGCCTGCCAGCTACTGTTGGCGGCGAGCTCAGTTTAAAGGAAAGCTTTGCTTACCCGATAGCTACCTATCAGGACATCAAACGCGATACTATGCAGTCCCTGCTGAACTCTTTGTCCACGCTTACTAAAGAAGATGGCGCTGGCATCCAAATTCTCCTAAGACCAGCTGATAGCAGTTGGCGCAAGGTGGCTACAGAGGAAGCCGGCAAGAGGAGACACGGCAAAAACCAATCCAAAGGGTTCGATGCTGTTCTATCAAACGCTGGCGGTGTTTTCGGAGCCTTGGTTAAACCACCTGAAGTCAAGGAAACCGACAAAGACAAATCACCCGCCGATCTGTCCGCACTGGATCAGTCGGTAATTCAAGCTATAGAAGAGAAGACTAAACAGCCAGCTTACGAAACCTTAATCCGAGTAGTGGCTTCCTCTAACGTTCCACATCGCTCCCAAACCATCCTGAACAACATTATTGCAACCTTCGCCCTGTTTGATGCGCCCGGGCGTAATGGATTCAAATATACGCCGGCAAAAGATATCGAGGGTTTTGTGACGGCTTACATCCTACGCTTTTTCCCTCAGGAAAAAAACGCGGCTATCTTAAATACGACCGAAATGGCCACCTTATTTCACTTTCCTGACCAAAGTAATATCCCTACTAGCCAACTCGGCAGGCAAGCATCTAAGCAGGTTGACGGCCCGCGCAATGTTCCAGAAGAGGGACTGCTGCTGGGCTACAACATGTTTCGCGGCGCTAAAAAGGCTATACGACTGTCTACCAACGATCGTCAACGGCACATGTATGTTGTCGGCCAGACTGGCACAGGTAAGTCTACCTATCTAGAGAATTTAGCACTCCAGGACATGCTTGAAGGCAAGGGCTTCGCTTTTGTTGATCCGCACGGCGACACAGCCGAGAGGTTACTGGCTATGGTTCCCAAAGAGCGAACGGAGGACGTCATTTATTTCAGCCCGGCGGACATGGATTTCCCGCTAGGTCTAAACATGTTTGAGTTTCACTCACCAGACCAAAAGGACTTCCTAATCCAGGAGGCCATAAACATGCTCTATAAGTTGTATGACCCACAACATCAGGGGATAATCGGCCCCCGTTATGAGCATCTATTCCGTAACGCTGCGCTGGCTGTTATGGCCGACCCAGCTGGGGGCACCTTTATCGATATACCAAAGCTTTTTCGTGATCCGCAGTTTGTTGAACAAAAACTTAAGTATGTCACCGACCAGAATGTCCTAGAGTTTTGGCGAAAAGAAATGCCCGCATCCCAGCGATCTAATGAGTTTGGAGAAGTCACTAGCTGGTTTGTGAGCAAGTTCGGCGCCTTTATGAGCAACGAAATGATGCGAAACATCATCGGCCAGGCTAAGAGCTCGTTTGATCTTCGCGAGGTTATGGACGAGGGCAAAATCCTGCTCGTAAACTTAAGCCGTGGTCGGACTGGCGACCTTAACTCTAAACTCCTGGGCATGATATTTGTTATGAAGTTTGAAGCCGCGGCCATGAGCCGAGCCGACGTTCCAGAGGAGTATCGCAAGGACTTCTGCTTGTATGTTGATGAGTTCCAGAATTTCTCCACTGATTCATTCGCCGACATTCTCAGCCAAGCGCGAAAGTACCACCTCAACCTGATTGTGGCCAACCAGTTTACAACGCAGCTCAGTGAAGAGATCCGAGACGCTGTGTTCGGCAATGTCGGGACAGTCATCTCTTATCGCGTCGGGACGAACGACGCAGAGTTCCTGGCTAAACAGTTTGCTCCAGTTTTTGACATCGATGACTTGCAGTTTATTCCTAACTACAACACCGTCGTACGCATGATGATCGGCGGTGTGCCAGTCCAGCCTTTTAGCATGGCGGCCTTGCCACCTCTTGGGCAGCCCAACCCTCAACTGGCGGATGCGCTTAAGCAGCTCTCGGCGGCGAAATACGGACGACCCAAAGCAGAGGTTGAGGCTGAAATTTTTGAACGGCTGGCCACCAAGACGCCTCCCAGGCCGGCTTTTACTGCCGGTGCTCCGTTTGGCGGAGCGCAAATTCCTGCAACGACCCCACAATGGACTTCTGCTGGCTCAGCTGCCAGAGCGCCTGCACCCAGCGGCGTTCCAGGCGGGACCGGGCGACCACCAGCAGACCCCACGGGAGCATCCTCTTTTCTTGACGAATGGCTTTCTAAGCGAAAAACAGCACCGGCGTACACGCCGAGTCCAGCTGGCGCGCCAGCTACTTCTAATACTCAGCAGCCCATTCCGGCGGCACCTAGAACGGACGCGATGGCGGAGCTAAAACTGCCCAAAAACAACCAAGCAGCAGACTCGAGCACAGGAGTTCGTATTGACGAGAGCGGTAACTTGACGTCGTCATCATAATACGTAGCTAGTACTTGTTTTGTAAGCGTAATACATCTATAATTGATAGCGATAGGAGTGGGGCAAACAACAGCTCTTTCGCTATGAAGTTGCCCACTTTTTAACTCCTTAAGGTAAACACAAAATGGAAGGGTATAAGATTGGCCAAAGATAAAAAGGACGTTTACGGCGCCGGCCAGATTCAAGTTCTAGAAGGTCTCGAGCCGGTTCGCAAACGCCCTGGTATGTATATTGGCAGCACTGGTTACGAAGGGCTCCACCACATGATCAAGGAGCTGGCTGACAATGCTATTGACGAAGTCATCGCTGGATTTGCTACGGCTGTGGATGTTGTTATGCATGAAGACGGCAGCGTGACCGTCACCGATAATGGTCGGGGTATTCCAGTAGACACACATCCCAAGACCGGCAAGAGTACCCTAGAAACGGTTTTGACTATTCTACATGCTGGAGGTAAATTCGGCAGCGGAGGCTATAAAGTTTCCAGCGGTTTACACGGCGTAGGCCTAAGCGTGGTTAATGCTCTATCTACCAAGCTGACCGCGGAAGTTCAGCGTGATGGCTATAATTGGCGTCAAGATTATGCTCTCGGCGCGCCAACCACGAAAGTTATCAAGGGCGATAAGACTGACGCGACCGGAACTTCAATTCGCTTTTATCCTGACGTCAGCATTTTCGAATCAACCGAGTTTGACTACGCATGGGTCGTTGACTATCTGCGCCATCAGGCCTACCTCACTAAAGGCGTAAAGGCTTCTGTTCGCGATGAACGGACCGGCACAGCCTATGCCTTCCACTTCGAAGGTGGCATTGAATCTTATGTCCGTCATTTGAACCATGGCAAAGAGCCAATTGACGATGACATCTTTTATGTAGAGCGCCAGGTTAAGGACTCCATAGTTGAAATCGCTCTGCAGTACAGTGACGCCTTCACAGAAACCGTTTTGGCGTTTGCTAACAATGTCTACAATCCCGACGGTGGCACGCACCTGACGGGCTTCAGAACGGCTCTGACGCGAGTTTTGAACGACTATGCCAGAAAGAGCGGGCTATTAAAAGAAAAAGAAGAGAATCTTACAGGCGAGGACGTTAGGGAAGGCCTAACGGCTGTAATCTTAGTCAAAATACCCGATCCACAATTTGAAGGCCAGACCAAAAACAAGCTCGGTAATCCAGAAGTCCGCGGCTACATCGAGCAAGTTATGAACGAATGGCTCTCGTACTACCTAGAAGAGCATCCTAACGTTGCCCGTAAGATGGTCAATAAATCACTTCTGGCTGCCAGGGCTCGCAAGGCGGCTCGCGCGGCTCGCGACAATATTATCCGTAAAGGCGCCCTGGAAGGAGCCAGCCTACCAGGTAAACTGGCCGACTGCGCCACCAAAGATCGCTCACAGGCCGAGTTATTCATAGTTGAGGGCCTGAGCGCCGGCGGTAGCGCCAAAGACGGCCGTAATAGTTACTATCAGGCCATTTTGCCGCTGCGCGGTAAGGTATTAAACGTCGAGAGGGCTCGCCTGGACAAGATGCTGGCTAACCAGGAAATTCTTAACCTGATCAAGGCTCTCGGGGTTGGTATCGAAGAACAGTTCGATATGACAGGCCTAAGATACGAACGGATTGTCATAATGACCGACGCTGACGTTGACGGCTCTCATATACGCACCTTGCTCTTAACGCTGTTCTTTCGCCATATGCGACCGGTTATCGAGGGCGGCCATTTGTATGCTGCTCAACCGCCGCTTTACGCCATAGCCGCCGGCAAGAACAAACAGTATGCCTATACCGACGAAGAGAGGGATACGATCCTGGACAAATTAATTGCCGAGCGCAAATCCAAGGGGGTTAAGATTGAGGCTGAGGAAGATCGGGTCAAGCAAGCCGGGGCCACAATTCAGCGCTACAAGGGTTTGGGAGAGATGAATGCCGACCAATTATGGGAGACCACCATGGATCCATCTAATCGCGTTTTGGCCCAGGTGCGGATTGAAGATGGCGAGAAAGCCGATGCTATCTTCTCTAAACTCATGGGAACAGAGGTAGAGCTAAGGAAGAACTTTATTCAAAGCCGGGCTAAATTCGTAAAGGATCTGGATATTTAAAATGGACGATCGAGCCAAAGGCATTCTGCCGTCAATTGATAAACACTCTAAGATCGTTTTGGATCGTAGCGTCGAGGACGAAATGGAGACTAGTTACTTGCAGTACTCCATGAGTGTTATCGTCGCTCGCGCCTTGCCGGATGTCCGCGATGGCCTGAAGCCAGTGCACCGCCGAATCCTGTACGTTATGGATAAGAACAATCTTCGTAGCGGCGCCAAATATACCAAGAGCGCCCAAATCGTTGGTGAGGTTATGGGCAAGTACCACCCCCATGGCGACACCGCTATTTATGACGCTATGGTCCGCTTGGCTCAGCCGTTCTCGACGCGCTATCCGTTAGTCGATGGCCAGGGTAACTTCGGTTCGATGGACGGCGATCCGCCAGCTGCTTATCGCTATACCGAGGCTCGTATGACTAAAGCCTCCGAAGCCTTGCTGGATGATATTGATAAAGAGACTGTTCCATTCCGAGACAACTTCGACGGTTCACAACAAGAGCCCGAGGTTCTGCCTGCCAAACTGCCAAACCTACTTCTTAACGGCCAGGTTGGTATCGCTGTTGGCATGGCGACCAACATACCGCCCCACAATTTGGGCGAGCTGCTCGACGCTACTATGACTCAGATCGACAAGCCGGAAGCTACACTCGACGACCTAATGGAACATGTCAAAGGGCCAGATTTCCCGACTGGGGCGGTGGTCTATGGCCGCGAATCTATTAGAACTGCCTTCGCTACCGGCCGAGGCGGCGTGATTATAAGGGGCGTCGCTGATATAGAGGAGGCTGGCAAGGGCCGACACCGAATTATAATTACCGAGATACCGTACGCGGTCAACAAGGCAGGTCTAGTGGAGAAGATTGCCGACCTAGTCCGCGAGAAAAAAATCAGTGGCATTAATGATATCCGTGATGAGAGTTCTCGCGGCTCGGTCAGAATCGTTATCGATCTAAAAAAAGATGCTTATCCAAAGAAGTTGCTCAATCAGCTTTATAAATTAACCCCTCTCCAGACGGCCTTCCACTACAACATGTTGGCTTTGATTGACGGTATACAGCCACGAGTTCTGGGTCTTCAAGACATTATCAAAGAGTATATCAAGCACCGGCAAGTGGTTGTTCGTCGCCGGACTGAATTTGAGCTCCGAAAAGCTCAGGAAAGAGCCCATATTTTAGAGGGCCTAAAAACCGCGCTCGACCACATCGACGAAGTGATTAAGACTATTCGGGCCAGTCAAACTACCGAGGAAGCCCAAGCTAACTTGATCAAGAAGTTCAAACTAAGCGAGATACAGGCCCGAGCAATTCTAGCTATGCAGCTGCGAACTCTGGCCGGGTTGGAGCGTAAGAAGATTGAGGATGAACTCAAAGAATTACTGACTATTATCGAGCAATTAAAGAACGTCCTGGCGGACGAAAAGAAGATCCTGAAAATAATTAAGGACGAACTTAATGAAATGAAACGCCAGTATGGTGATGATCGACGGACTAAAATAATTGCTCAGGAATTAGGCAGGCTTAGTGACGAAGATTTAGTCCCAGATGAACAAGTTGTAGTAACGCTTACATCGGCAAACTACATAAAGCGGACACCAATAGCCGACTATAAGCGGCAAGGCCGAGGTGGCAAAGGACGGAGAGGGATGGCCACTAGAGAGGAAGATGTTATAGAACACGTTGTAAATGCTTCAACACATGACTTTCTACTTTTCTTCACAAACAAAGGTCGGGTCTTCCGAATCAAAACCTACGAAGTCCCAGCCGTTGGACTCAACGCCAAGGGCGTTGCGATAGTCAATTTGTTGCAACTTCAGCCTGAAGAAATTGTTAGTTCAGTCATAAATGTCAGCAAGCAAAACGAAGCAGGACACCTGCTGATGTGTACCAAAAACGGGGTAGTGAAGAAAACTCCCTTCGAACAGTACAAAAACGTCCGTAGCTCCGGTTTAATTTCTATCAGGCTGGATGAAGGGGATGAACTGCGCTGGATCCGCATGACAAGCGGCAAGAACGAAGTCGTCATTTCGACCAGCCAAGGCCAGGCCATACGCTTCCACGAGAAGGATGTCCGTCCTATGGGGCGAGCCTCCAGAGGCGTTCGGGGTATCCGTTTGCGACCGGAGGACCAGGTTATCGGCATGGATATAGTCGAGGAGAACTCCTCAATCTTTGTTATCAGCGAATTCGGCTATGGTAAGCGGACCAAGATGAGCCAATTTACCTCCCACGCCCGCGGCGGCGTAGGCATTCGTTCAGCTGTGGTTAATAGCAAAACCGGCAGACTTGTAGCCGTTAAATCCCTTAGTGGCTTATCTGATCAGGAGATTATTATCATATCCTCACAGGGCCAAACTATTAGGCTGGGGCTTAAAAATATTCCGGAGCTTGGACGAGCCACCCAAGGTGTTAGAATCATGCGCTTGAACGAAGGCGATCATGTGGTCTCTCTGGCTCTGGTTGACAAAGATATGGAAGAAGACGAGCCTGAACCGGCCCCCCCAAAAGTTACTAGTTCCAAGGCCGCCGATACTAGTGTTAAAGCCGTTGACAGCAAGTCTCAGAATAAGCTACTATAAGGTCAGCTTTTGAGGTGCCTGTTTTTGAGTGTCTAAAGAAAACTACTGATAAAAGACACAAAAAAAGAAAAGCAGGGCCAATTCGCCAAAAAAAGGGCGGACATATCCTTTAAAGCGCTCATTGAAAATTGAGTAGTGCAAATCAACGTCAGTTTCGCCCGCCAAAGTTTCTTTGAAACTTCAGGTGGGCAAATCTGAAATTTAAGTCAGAATATCCCGACTTGTCGGGATTGTTCTACTGAACCACAGATTCTTTAATGGAGAGTTTGATCCTGGCTCAGGATGAACGCTGGCGGCGTGCCTAATACATGCAAGTCGAGCGGTAAGGCTTTCACAGTTTATTTGACCGAGCCAGGTCTTTCTCAAACTTTCCGGCTGGAAAACTTGAGAAAATCGTTTAACTTTAAGAAGAACGATGATCTGGCGCCAAACCTTCATCTATTACAGATGCGGGCAAGGTCGAATGAGGTGTGAAAGTACACGAGCGGCGGACGGCAGAGTAACACGTAGGAACGTGCCCCAAACTGAGGGATAAGCCCGGGAAACCGGGTCTAATACCGCATATTATCTTCGGATCAAAGCTTCGGCGGTTTGGGAGCGGCCTGCGTATGATTAGCTTGTTGGTGAGGTAATGGCTTACCAAGGCGACGATCATTAGCTGGTCTGAGAGGATGATCAGCCTGACTGGAACTGAGAACGGTCCAGACTCCTACGGGAGGCAGCAGTAGGGAATTT
>Ga0265338_10000683_pt1 | contig 58337 bp, 51 predicted proteins | sample 42126metaG_FD_193579 | JGI IMG/M metagenome (GOLD analysis project Ga0265338, IMG submission 193579) | Rhizosphere microbial communities from Carex aquatilis grown in University of Washington, Seatle, WA, United States - 4-21-26 metaG | ecosystem: Host-associated > Plants > Roots > Rhizosphere... | reverse complement strand
GGGCCGGGAGATGCCCGGCTGGCTGCGCGTCGACGCGGACGGCGTCGGCACCGACGCCGACCTGTCCCCCTGGGTGGAGACCGGCATCGCGTACGCCAGGTCGCTGCCAGCCAAGTGACGCTGCCACCCAAGACTGACCGGCCGGCCTTGGGGGCCGCCACAGGGCGGGTTGGCGAGCGCGGTCTCGGCGGGGGATGATCATGCCGACCGGCGATCGGTGAGTACGCGCTTCCTGGAGGGCACGTGAAGTTGAAGACCACGGCGGAGCATCTGGTCTACCTGCTGGGGGCGCACGGGATCGAGTACCTGTTCCTCAACCCGGGCACGGACACCGCGCCGGTGCAGGAGGCGGTGTACACCCTCACCGAGGCCGGGCTGCCGGTGCCGGCCGTGCTGCTGTCGACGTTCGAGAGCGTGTCACTCGCCGCCGCGCACGCGTACTGGAACATGACGGGGCGGCCGCAGGCGGTCTTCGTGCACGTGGACGCGGGCACGCAGAACCTCGGCGCGATGGTCCACAACGTGCTGCGCGGCCGGGCCGGGGTGGTCGTCATCGCGGGCAAGACCCCGTACGGCGAGGAGGAGGGCCCGTCCGGCGGGCGGAATGCGCCGATCCAGTGGCTTCAGGACGTCCCTGACCAGCCGGGCATCATCCGCGGTTACGCCAAGTGGGTACAGGAGATCACCCGGCCGGACATGCTCGACCGGGCGATCGGCCGGGCGGTGCAGGTGGCCGCCAGTTCCCCGGCGGGCATGGCGTACCTGACGGTGTCCCGCGACGTGCTGATGGACCCGCCGCGCGTCGACCACTCGCGGGTCACCGGGTTCCCGGTCCCGGCGCCCGCCGCGCCCGATCCGGCCGCGGTGCAGCAGATCGCCGCCGCGCTCGCCGCGGCGCAGGCGCCAGTCCTCGTCACCTCCCGGGTCGGCCGAACGGAAGCTGGTTTCACCGCCGTCACCGCGCTTGCCGACCTGGCCGGGCTGCCGGTGACGGGACGTCTCGACACCGGCGCGGTGAACATCTCCTCGCTCCACCCGGCGAGCCTGCCGAACCAGGCCGCCGCCGCCGCGGCCGTGTCCGCCGCCGACGTGATCCTCGTGGTGGAAAGCGACGTGCCGTGGCTGCCCGCCAAGGTGACGCTGCGCGCGGACGTCCAGGTCTTCCACGTCGACCCGGATCCCGCCAAGGTCTCGATGCCACTGTGGTCCTATCCCGTTGACGTCGCGGTCCAGGCCGACGGCGCCGCGGGGCTCGCGGCCATCACGGCGGAGCTCGCCGGGATCGCCGCCGCCAAGCCGGAGGTGGCCGAGCGGCTGGCGGACCGGGTCGCCGCGCAGCGGGAGCGCGTGACCGCCCGGCCGGGGCCGGAGCCGCTGGAGGGTCCGCTCACCCCGCGCGGCGTGATGACCGGACTTAACCAGGTGATCGACGCCGAGGACATCGTCGTCGAGGAGGCGGTGACGAACGCCTCGGCGGTGTACGAGGGACTGGAGCGCACTAGGCCAGGCACGCTGACCGGACCGTGGGCACCGGGGCTCGGCTGGGCGCTCGGCGGTGCGCTCGGGGTGAAGCTGGCCCGGCCGGACCGGCGGGTGATCACGGTGACCGGCGACGGGGCGTTCCTGTTCGGCGTGCCGACCTCGGCGCTGATGATGGCGGCCGAGTGGGGCACGCCGTTCCTCGCCGTGATCCTGAACAACAAGGGCTACCGGGCCAGCAGGCTTCCGGTCTACGGCCTGTTCCCCGACGGCGCCTCCGCCCGGCGCAAGACCGCGGTCGGCACCCGGTTCAGCTGGGCGCCTGACTACCCGGCGCTCGCCGCGGCCTGCCACGCCCACGGCGAGCGGGTGGAGAAGGCGGAAGACCTGGTGCCCGCGCTGCGCCGGGCCCTGGAAGCGGTCGACGCCGGGCGGGCCGCGGTCGTGGAGTGCGTCACCGAGCAGGACTGAGGCTGCTACCTCACCGCAGGCCGCCGCCGAGTTAGCCGGCCGCCTCCGTAACAGTGCCTGCCGCGGGCCGGGGGTCGCCGGCGATCAGGTGACGTAGCCAATGCTCAGAGGTGTTGACATGGATGAGGGCGGCAGCGTGGGCGACCGCCGGGTCTCCGGCGGCGAGCGCGTCATAGATGGCCTGGTGCTCCGTCATGGTTCGCTGCGCGGCGTCCGCTTCGATCATCCCGCGCCAGATCCGGGCGCGGACCGTCGCGGAAGAAAGGCTCTCCAGCATGGTGGTCAGGGTCTCGTTCCCGGCGGCGCTCACTACCGCACGGTGGAACTCCATGTCGTACTGGATCATGGTCTCGGCATCACTGACCGACGCCTGCATGTACTCAAGCAGCGTTCGCAGGAATGCCAGCTGGTCCGGCCGCACCAGGCTGGCGGCGGCCGCGGTAGCGGGCGGCTCCAGCATCCGGCGGACCGCCACCGTCTCCAGCAGGTAACGCTCGTCGAGCAGGTCGACGGCGAACGCCAGGCCGCCGAGGAGCAAGTCCGGTGACAGGCTGGTCACATAGGTGCCGTCGCCGCGGCGCACGTCGAGTACCTTGCTGGCCTCCAGCACCTTGACCGCCTCGCGCATTGAGTTCCGCGACATCCCGAGTTCGGCAGCGAGCTGCGCTTCCGCGGGAAGCCTGGATCCGGGAGCAAGCTGCCCGGACCGGATCAGCTCCCGGATCTTCACGATCGCCTCGTCTACGAGGGCCACTGCCTCGGTTCCTCCTGACTGACACCGTTGATGACCGGAACGATTTCATCGTCCCATCTTTTCGGGTCATATCGGCCTCAAGATTCCGGAACTTACCGATTCGACCGGGGTAAATTTGTAACGAAATAATAACATCATAGGATGTTTACTTGACCTTCTCGCACGCCCGCAAGCACCCTTAACCGACATTCGATGAGGCATCCGCCTGTGCTTGAGGACAGAAACGTGCGCCAGCTTCTCTATACAGGCCGCCGGACCGTCGGGCTGACTGACGCGGCCGTAGCCACGCCCGGGCCCGGCCAGGTGCGGGTCGATGTCGCCTACACCGGGATCTGCGGCACTGACCTGCACATCTATCACGGCGACATGGACGCCAGGGTACGGCCGCCCGCCCCTATCGGACATGAGATGTCCGGCCGGGTAGCGGCAGTCGGACCAGGAACGTCCGGCTGGGCGCCCGGCGACCCGGTGACCGTCATGCCGCTGCAGTGGTGCGGGACGTGCCCGGCGTGCCGGGCCGGCCACGAGACTATCTGCCAGAACCTGGTCTTCATCGGCATCGACGCCCCGGGCTCGATGCAACAGTCCTGGGTCGTTCCCGCCGGCACGCTGATCCGCCTGCCGGACAGCCTGCCCTTGCGCACCGCCGCCCTGGTGGAACCGGCCGCCGTGGCCGTCCATGACGTCCGGCGCGCTCAACTCACCGCGGGCGACACGGTCGTCGTGGTCGGCGGCGGGCCGGTCGGGCTGCTGATAGCGGTCACCGCCCGGCAGGCAGGCGGCGACGTGCTGCTCGTCGAGCCCAACGCCTACCGGCGGTCGGTCGCGGCGGAACTCGGCTTCGCGGTCAGCGACCCGGCGGCGAGCGACGTTACGGCCGTCGTCGAGGACTGGACCCACGGGGCGGGTGCCCGTGTCGCGTTCGAGGTCTCCGGGTCGGCCGCGGGAGTCGGCACGGCGGTCGACGTCCTGGCCGTCCGCGGCCGGCTGTGCCTGGTCGCGATCCACCCGGTTCCGCGCAGCGTCAGCCTGCACCGGTTCTTCTGGCGGGAACTCACCCTGGTCGGCGCCCGCCTCTATGAGCGGGCGGACTTCGAGCGCGCGGTGGAACTCGTCGTCGACGGCACTGTCCCCGCCGACGCCCTCATCACGCACGTGATGCCGCTGACAGAAGCCGACCTGGCATTCGACACGCTGGACGCCGGTACCGGCGTGATGAAAGTGCTCATCGACTGCCAGGCATGACGCTCACCTCGCCAGCCCGTACCGCTAAGGAAGCAGATGCCAGCAACCGGCAGTTCACTGTTCGACCTCACCGGCCAGCACGCGGTCGTTACCGGCGCCCGGCGCGGAATCGGGCTGGCCATCGCGGCGGCGCTCGCCGAGGCCGGCGCTGACGTCACCGCGGTCAGCGTGCAACTTGAGCCAGCGGGCAGCGAAGTGCAGCGCCGCGTCGAGCAGGCAGGCCGGCGCTACGCCGGGTACCAAGTCGACTTCGCCGACCGCGCGGCCGTCACCGCCCTGGCCGGCACCCTGACCTCAGCGGGCCGGCCCGTCGACATCCTGGTCAACAATGCGGGCACCATCGCCCGCGCCCCGGCGGCCGAGCACGGCGATGAGATCTGGGACCGGGTCCTGGCCATCGACCTCAGTTCCCAGTTCGTGCTGGCCCGCGAGCTGGGGCGGGGCATGATCGCCCGCCGGTCAGGGAAGATCATCTTCACGGCGTCGCTGCTGAGCTTCCAGGGCGGCATCAACGTGCCCGGATACGCTGCCGCCAAGTCGGGGATCGCCGGCCTAACCAGGGCGCTCGCCAATGAGTGGGCACAGTACGGAGTCAACGTGAACGCGATCGTGCCCGGTTATGTCGCAACCGATAACACCGAAGCGCTGCGGGCCGACCCGGCCCGCTCGACGGCGATCCTTGACCGGATCCCGGCCGGCCGGTGGGGTGATCCCGCGGACTTCGCTGGCGTCGCGGTCTTCCTGGCGTCGGCGGCCGCCAGCTACGTGCACGGCGCGCTCATCCCGGTTGACGGCGGCTGGCTGGGACGGTGAACGCGAATCCCGCGGACGCGGCGCCGCACGTGTTCAGCCGCCTGGCCGTGGCCCGCATCGTTCCCGTCCTGACGCTCGACGACCCCGCGCACGCCGGGCCGGTGGCCGGCGCGCTCAAGGCGGGCGGCCTTCCCGTCGTCGAGGTGACCCTGCGCACCCCGGGCGCCCTTGCCGCGCTGACCGCGCTCGCTGGCGATCCCGGCTTGCTCGCAGGCGCCGGCACCGTCGTCTCCCTGGACCAGGTCGATGCCGTGGTGGCCGCGGGTGCGCGGTTCATCGTCACCCCAGGCACCGACCCGGCCATCCTCGCCCGTTGCCGCGACCTCGGTATCCCGGTCGTGCCTGGTGTCGCCACCGCCTCCGACATCATGCGGGCGATCGCCGAGGGCATCAGCATCGTCAAGCTGTTCCCGGCCGAACTGCTCGGCGGCGTCCGGATGCTGACCGCCCTGGCCGCTCCGTTCCCCGGGTTGCGGTTCATACCCACCGGCGGGATCACCGCCGGACTGCTCCCCAGCTACCTCGCCCACCCAGCCGTCCTCGCGGTGGGCGGGTCCTGGATGGTGGCGCCCAACCTTATCCGCGACGGCCAGTGGGATGAGATACGGCACCGGACCGCGGACGCCGTGACGGCGGCCCGCCAGGAGAGCGGCCTCGCCGCTCCCTCAAGGTAGCTGGCACACCGAGACCCGGAGGTTCACCGATGTCCGTCCTGAATGTCCGCCCGGCGGGCTCGTGCCGGTATGACCTGGTCTCGCTCGGTGAAGTGATGCTGCGGCTCGATCCCGGCGAGGGCCGGATCGCCACCAGCCGCCACTTCACCGCCTGGGAAGGCGGCGGTGAGTACAACGTCGCCCGCGGCCTGCGCCGCTGCTTCGGCAAGCGGACCGCCATCGTGACCGCGCTCGCCGACAACCAGGTTGGCCGGCTCATCGAGGACCTCATCCTGCAAGGCGGCGTCGACACCGCGCTCATCCGCTGGCTGCCGTACGACGGCGTCGGGCGCAGCGTCCGCAACGGCCTGAACTTCACCGAACGCGGCTTCGGACTGCGCGGCGCGCTCGGCGTCTCGGACCGGGGCAACACCGCCGCAAGCCAGCTGCGGCCGGGCGACATCGACTGGGAACGGCTGTTCGGCGAGGATGGCGTGCGCTGGTTCCACACCGGCGGCATCTACGCGGCTCTGGCGGAAACGACCGCCGACGTCCTGGTCGAAGCCTTCACCGCGGCGCGCCGGCACGGAACGGTCATCTCCTACGACCTGAACTACCGTCCCTCGCTGTGGGCCCCGGCCGGCGGCAAGGCGCGAGCGCAGGAAGTGAACAAGCGGCTGGCTCCGTACGTCGATGTCATGATCGGCAACGAGGAAGACTTCACCGCGTGCCTCGGCTTCAGCGTCCCCGGCATCGACGACACCTACTCCTCGCTGGATCCGGCCAGCTTCGAGCGCACCATCGGCGAGGTTAGCGCCGCGTTCCCCAACCTGACGGTCATCGCGACCACGCTCCGCGCCGTCCGCAGCGCTACGGTCAACGACTGGGGTGCGGTCGCCTGGACCGCCGGGGTCTTCGCTCACGCCACGCCGCGCCCCGCGATGGAGATCCTGGACCGTGTCGGCGGCGGGGACAGCTTCGCCTCCGGCCTGATCTACGGCTTGCTCGAAGGTGGCACCCTCCAGGCGGCCGTTGATTACGGCGCCGCGCACGGGGCACTGGCCATGACCACCCCGGGCGACACCTCCATGGCCACCCTCGCGGAAGTCCAGCGCCTGATCTCCGGCTCCGGCGCGAGGGTGCAACGATGAGCCCGTTAGTTGGTGAGCGTGGTCCGTAGCCAGGACTCGATGCCGGCGATGTGCACCGTCGCCGCGGACCGCGCCAGATCCGGGTCGCCCGCCACGATCGCCCGGTAGATGGCCCGGTGCTCCTCCAGCGTGCGCTCCTGGGCCCTCGGCTCCGTCATGCCCCGCCAGACCCGGGCCCGCACCGTCGGCAGCGACATGTTGTCGACCAGCGAAGCGAGTACCGAGTTGCCCGCCCCGGCGGCGATCTTCTTGTGGAACTCCAGGTCGGTGGCCACGAACTCCTCGACCGGCGAGTCCGCGGTGACCGCGTCGAGTATCACACCGAGCTCCGCCTTGCCATCGGCCGGCATCCGCAGCGCGGCGAGCGCGGTGGCGGAGGGCTCTAGGATGCGGCGCACCTCAAGGAACTCGAGGACCGTGTCGTCGCGGTGGAAGTCAACGATGAAGCTGAGCGCCTCAAGCAGCAGCGACGGGGCGAGGCTGGTCGCGTAGGTGCCGTCGCCCTGCCGCACGTCAAGCACGTTGACCAGGGTCAGCGCCTTCACCGCCTCGCGCAGCGAACTGCGGGACAGGCCGAGTTCCGCCGCCAGGTCGGCCTCCCGCGGCAGCTTCTCACCCGGCCGCACCCGGCCAGAGGTGATCATCTCCTTGATCTTGCCGATCGCCTCGTCTGTCAGTGCCACGAACCCGTTCCTTGTCCCGTTACCGTCCCTGTGGCCATCCTTGTGCCTGCCGTCGGGCCGAGCCGGTAGGCGCGGGCCGCCGTCTCACCGAATACCGCCGCTCGTTCGGCCGGTGACAGCCCAGCGGTCAGCGACCTCGCCAGGGCGGTCACCCCGGCGTAGTCGCTGGCGAGCAGGCACACCGGCCAGTCGGAGCCGAACATGACCCGCCCGGTGCCGAAGGCGCTCAGCACCGCATCGGCGACCTCGGCGAAGGCCGCCGGGCCTGCCCCCGGCTCCATCTCCGGCACCGCCTCGGTCACCAGCCCGGACAGCTTGCACACGGTGTTCGGCAGTGCGGCGAGGTCGCGGAGCGCCGCGGTCCAACCCGTTAGGTCGCCACCGATGCGCGGCTTTCCCGCGTGATCGAGGACCATGGTGAGGCCGGGTACCGCCGCGGCGGCGTGCACGGCCGCCGGCATCTGGTGCGGCTTCACCAGCAGGTCATAGCACAGGCCCGCGGCTTGCACCGCGCGCAGGCCGCGGATGACGTCGGGGCGGCGCAGCCAGTCCGGGTCAGGCTCGGACTGCACCTGGTGCCTGATGCCGACCAGGTGGCCGCCGCCCGGGCAGGCGGCGAGCCGGGCAAGCTCGCCCGCGATCGCCGGGCTGGTGAGGTCGGTCCAGCCGACCACGCCGGCGACCAGCGGGTCGCGGGCCGCGAGGGCGAGCATTTCTGGTGTCTCCGCGGCGACATCCACCGTCTGCACAAGGACGGTCGCGCCGACCCCGGCCGCCGCGGCGTGCGGCCGCAGGTCGTCGAGTGAGAAGGAGCGCCTGATGGCGGCCATGGCCGGGCCGCTGATCCACGGCTGGTCCCGGACCGCGAGGTCCCACACGTGATGGTGGGCGTCGATGACGGTCATAGCTGCCAGACGACCGGCAGCCCGGCGTCGCCGCCTGCCGCGGAGTAGTCGTGCGGCGTGTCGAGGAGCTCCGCCATGCGCGCCTGCCACGCGGCGTTCACCGGGTTGTCGCGCAGTGCCGCGAGCATCGCCGGGTAGTCCGCGCAGTCGATGACGTGGAACAGGTCGGTGCCGCTGCGCCAGATGATCCAGCCGTTGACGCCCGCGGCGCGGATCGCGTCGGTGAGTTCAACGGGGACGGCCGCGTGCGCTCGCTCGTACTCGCTGACCCGGTCGGCGCGGACCCGGGTATGCAGGGCGATCTTCATGGCTGGCCTTTCTCGCTCGCGTCGGCGGCGACCAGGGCATCCCACAACGCGGCGGGGATGTCCACGGCGCGTAGCCGGAGCGCGTCGGTGATCTCCGCCGCGTTGCGGGCGCCGATGAGTACGCTGGCGACCGCGGGGTGGGTGAGCGGGAAGCGGGCCGCGGCCGCCCGCAGCGGCACGCCGAACCGCGCGCAGGCCTCCTGCAGGCGCCGGGCCCGCTCAAGCAGCTCGGCGGGTGCCGCCTGGTAGTCGTAGGTCGCGCCCTCGCCCGGGGCGGCGAGCACGCCGGAGTTGAACACGCCGCCGGCGATGACCGACACGCCACGGCGCTTCGCCGCGGGCAGCAGCTCGGCCGCGGCGGACTGGTCGAGCAGCGTGTACCGGCCGGCCACGAGCACCAGGTCGACGTCCGTGTCGGTGACGAACCGGGTGAGCATTTCCGCCTGGTTCATGCCGGCGCCGATCGCACGCACGACGCCGGCCGCGCGCAGCTTCTCAAGCGCCGGGTACGCCTCACGGAACGCCTGCTCGGCGCGGGAGTCCGGATCGTGAATGAGCACGATATCCACGCGGTCGAGGCCAAGCCTGGCCAGGCTCGCCTCCAGGCTGCGCGTGACGCCGTCGGCGCTGAAGTCGAACCGCCTGATGTGGCGGGCGGGGACGGCGAATCCTTCGGTGTCGTTACCTGGCTGGCTGTTGGCGGGCGGGCCCGGCGGGGCGGGCGGACTGGGCGGGGCGGGCGGGCCGGGTATGAGCAGCCGGCCGACCTTGGTGGAGATCACGTACTCGTCGCGCGGGCGGTGTCGCAGCGCATCGCCGAGGCGGCGCTCGGACAGCCCGAGCCCGTAGTGCGGCGCGGTGTCGAAGGTCCGGATGCCGCCCGCCCAGGCCGCGTCCACGGCGGCCCGCGCGTCCTGCTCGCTGACCTCGGTGAACAGGTTGCCGATCGCCGCGCCGCCGAACGAAAGCTCGGTGACGTGGACGGGCGAGCGGCCGAGCCTGCGCAGCGGCAATGTGGTGGTCACGATCGCGGCCGCAGGCGCAGGCCGGCCAGGCCGCCGTCGATCGCGAGCGCCGTGCCGGTGACCGATGCGGCCAGCGGGCTAGCCAGGTAGGCGATGCCCGCCGCCACCTCATCCGCGCTGACCAGTCGTCCCATCGACTGCCTCGCCTCAAGGGCGGCGCGCTCCGCGACGGGGTCGTCGGCCGCGTCGAGGAGCCGGCCAACCCACGGGGTGTCGGCGGTGCCCGGGTTGACGCAGTTGACCCGGATGCCCTCGTGCACGTGGTCGGCGGCCATCGCGAGCGTCAGGGCGAGGACCGCGCCCTTGGTCGCCGAGTACAGCGCCCGCTGCGGCAGGCCGGCGGTCGCCGCGACCGAGCAGGTGTTGACGATCGCGGCGTGCGCGGACGCGCGCAGGTGCGGCAGCGCCGCCCTGGTCACCCGGGCGATGCCGACGACGTTGACGTCGAAGACGTGGTGCCACTCGTCGTCGGGGTTGTCGGCCACGGTGCCCACCGCGCCCACCCCGGCGTTGTTCACCAGGATGTCGATGCCCCCCATGCTCATCGCGGCCGAGTCGACCGCCTGCGTCACCGACGCGTCGTCGGTGACGTCGGCGGTCAGCCCGATGAACTCATCCGCGTGCTCATCGGCCGGCTTGAGGTCGAGCACGGCGACCGCCGCGCCGCGCGCCGCGAGCAGCCGGGCGGTCGCCAGCCCGATCCCCGACCCGCCGCCGGTGACGACCGCCTTCAGCCCGCTCAGTTCCCCCATCGAGTGCTACCTCTCTTCCGCGGTGGACTCTCCGCCGACGATACGGGCAAGGAAGAGCGCGAACAGGATGACCGCGCCGTCGATGGCTTCGATCCAGTAGTTCGACACCTGGGCGAGGTCGAGGATGTCACTGACGATGCCGAGCAGGATCACGCCGGACGCCGCGCCGACCATGTTGCCGCGGCCGCCTTTGAGGCTGACGCCGCCGATCACCGCCGCGGCGAAGACCGAGAAGATGATGCCCTCACCGTAGCCCTGCTGGCCGGTGACGGCCGACACCCGGCCGGCCTCCATCAGCCCGCCGACCGCGGCGAGCACGCTGCCGGCCATGTAGACGCCGATCTTGACCCGGTCGATCTTGATGCCGGCCGCCCGGGCGGCCGCCTGGTTGCCGCCGATCGCGTAGATGGCCCGGCCGGTCCGGTGGTAGCGGAGGAACAACCCGGTCAGGATGAAGATAACCGCGGTGACGATGAGCGAGACCGGCACCTGGCCGACGGACGCCGACCCCAGGTAGCCGAACGCCGACGGCAGGTTGAACAGCGACTGCGCCTTGACGATGCCGTTCTGCAGGCCGGCCAGCACGATCGTCATGCCGAGGGTGACGATGAACCCGTTGAGCCTGCCCTTCACGATCAGCAGGCCGTTGACCAGACCGACGACGGCGCCGACCACGAGGAGCACGACGATGCCGAGGTACGGGTTGAGCTGGGTGCCGTTGCCGAAGGCGGAGACCGGCAGGATCAGCCAGGCCGCGACCATCGGCGCCAGGCCGAACGTCGACTCGAGCGACAAGTCCATGCCGCCGATCAGCAGGATGAGGCTCTCGCCGACCACCACCACGCCGAGCGCGGAACTCTGCTCGCCGATGCCCGCGAAGTTCGATGCGGTGAAGAACGCGGGGCTGACCAGCGTCCCGACGATGATCAGCACGATCAGCACGGGCAGCAGCGCCGCCTCGCGCAGCACGTTGACGTTCATGCCGCGCAACCGGGACGCCATGGCGCCGGCGGGCGCCGCGGCTGCCGTCGCCGTGGCCGCGGCGCCCGGCGCAGTGCCGCTCGGTGCGGGGGCGGCCTGGCCCTCGGGTGCCTGGTTCGAGATCATTGCGCTGCCTCCTCGGCAGGGTTGTAGGCCGCCGCGCGGGCAGTGCCGTTCATGACCGGGCCCTCGGTGACGAGGCCTTCCGTGGCGAGGATGAGCTCGTCGCGGTCGAAGGGTGGCCGGCCGAACTCGGTGAAGACCTCACCGCGCACGAACACCACGACCCGGTCGCAGATCACCAGGTCGGACAGCTCGTCGGTGCATAGCAGCACGCCGGCGCCGCTTTCCGTCGCCACGTCGGCGAGTGAGCGCAGCAGCAGTTCTTTCGACGCGACGTCCACGCCGCGGGTCGGGGTGATCGCGACGATCAGCGAGGGGTTGTGCGCGAGCGACCGGGCGACGGTCACCTTCTGCTGGTTGCCGCCGGACAGCTCGCTGACCGGCTGGCCCGGGCCGGACGACACCAGGGACAGCGCGGCGGTCAGCGGGGCCGCGGCGGTCGCCCGGGCGCGCGGGCGCAGCACACCGAGCCGGCCGGCCAGCCGCCTGGTGATGGTCATCGTGATGTTCTCCGCGACGCCGAGCATCGCCACGAATCCCTCCGCGCGGCGGTCTTCCGGTATGTAGCCGATCCCGGCGCGCTGCGCGGCCGCGCGCTGGCCCGGCGGCACCAGGCGATCGCGCAGCCTGACCTCGCCGCCGGTGCTCGCCTCCGCGCCGGCCACCACCCGGCCGAGGGTGGCCACGCCCGCGCTGAGCAGGCCGGTGACGCCGACCACCTCGCCTGCGTGCACCCGCAGCGTCACGCCCGCCAGGCGGCCGCGGGCCGAGTCCGACGTGAGGCCGTCGACGGCGAGCACCACATCGCCGGGCACCAGGTCGGGGGCGGCCTTGCCGGGCGCCGTGCCCGCGGACGGCGTGGCCTCAGGTGCCGTGTCCCCGGGCGCTGTGTCCCCGGCCCCGGGGGTGGCGCTGACCGGGACGGTAGCACCCGCCTCCGTTATGGCTGCTCCTGGGGGCGAGCCGGCGACTGGGGAGGGCGGGCCGGGGGCAGGGGTGGTCGGCCCGGTGAGTGGGGAGGTCGGGCCAGGGGCGGGGGAGGTCGGGCCGGCGGCGGTGCGGACCCCGCCGACCATCGCCGCCACCAGCTCGTCCTTGCCGAGGCTGGCCGTCGGCGCCGCGAGCACGAGCTCACCGTCGCGCAGCACGGCGACGTCCTGGCAGATCTCGAAGACCTCTTCCAGGTGGTGAGAGATGTAAAGGACGGCCACGCCCGCCTCGGTGAGCTGGCGTACCCGGTCGAACAGCCGCACGATGGCCTGGCGCTCAAGGGCGGCGGTGGGCTCGTCGAGCAGCACGCACCGGGCGCCGCGGGCGAGCGCCCGGACAATCTCGACGACCTGCAGCTGCTCGACGGACAGCTCACGGCAGGGTGTCTCCGGCGCGATGTCGAAGCCCCACTCCCGCATGATGTCGCGGGTCCGCCGGCGCATCGTGTGCCAGCTAACCGTGCCGGGAGCGGTCCCGTGCGGGCTGGCGCCGAGGAAAACGTTCTCCGCGACCGACAGGTGGGGCACGATCATCGAGTGCTGGAACACCGTGGCGATCCACTCCCGCCAGCGCTGGATGTCGCCCACCCGCGGCGCGGGCGAGCCGCCGAAGCGCACGGTGCCCCCGTCCGGCTCGCTGAGGCCGGACAGGATGGACACCAGGGTGGACTTGCCGGCGCCGTTGCGGCCCACCAGGCCGAGGCACTGCCCGGCGCCGATGGACAGGTCGACGCCGCGCAGCGCGCGGGTGGTGCCGAACCGCTTCTCAACGCCGGTCACCTCGACTAGCGCCGGGCGGCCGGTTGATGTCATGGCGGTTCCTCCGGGGGGTCGGGTGGCCGGCGTCCGCCAGGGACGCCGGCCACCGGGCTGGCTGGGACGTTACTCGTTACTCGTTCGGTCAGGAAGAGGCGCAGACTCCGCCGTGCGCGGCCCCGTACGCGTTGCCCCACAGCGTCTGGTCGCTGACCGCGGTGGTGGTGACCGAGGCGGGCAGGCCGTCGACCGGGCTCGACAGGGTGAGCGTGCTCGACGCCTTAGTGACGAACGGCGCGACGATCGGGTCGGCGAGGTTGGTGTCGCCCTGGTAGGTGACGTTCGCCAGCGCGGGGGCGCCGCCGCCTGGGTCGCCGACCTTGTGCACGACGCCGTTGGCGGCGTCCACCGCGTACTTGATCGCGTACTGCGCGTAGAGGTTGGCGGGCTGCGACTGCGACGCGCTGACCGACCCGTTGCTGATGTCGCACATCTCGAACGGCACGCCGTCATCGCTGATCAAGATGACCGGGCTGGCCGAACCGGGGCCCATGTTCTTGCTCTTGAGCAGCGGGATGATGCCGGTGTCGGGGCTTGACCACTGCGAGTAGATGGCCTTGAGCTGCGAGCCGTAGGCGTTGATCGCGTTCTGCGCGTCGGTGACCGCGGTCGCGTCCGTCCACACCGTCGGCTCCTTGAGCACCTTCACGCCCGGGTCGTTCGCCGACATGCAGGAGTTGAAGGCGTCGGTGCGGTCCGCGCCGTTAGACGAGGTGAGGTCGCCCTCAAGGTCGAGCACGTACCCCGACTTCACCTGCGACGAGATGTACGCGCAGGCGTCCTGCCCGTACAGGGTGTTCGACGCGCGGACCACCATGTAGACCTTCCCGACGCCGACGATCGTGTCGACGGAGACGAGCTGCACGTTGTGCTGGGCCGCGTAGGTGATCGCCGGCCCGAGGCTGGTCGCCGTCTCCGGGTTCACGATGATGGCCTTGGCGCCCTCGTTGACGAGCTGCTCGATCTGCTGGTTCTGCAGGCTGGCGCTCGCGGCGGACAGCAGCGGGCCGAGCAGCTTGACGTTCATCTGCTGCGCGTACTGCGTCTCGTAGTTGATGTAGGCGGACCAGAAGGCAGTGTTGTTGTAGGTCAGGCTGACGCCGATGGTGACCTGGCCTCCGGACGACGAGCTCGCCGCCGACGCGGCGGCCGTGCTGACCGCCGCCGAGGCGGTGCTGGCCGGCGCGGCGGCCGAGGTGCTGCTTGTCGAGCTGGAGCTGCAGGCCGCGGCGAGCAGTCCTGCAGCGGCGAGCAGGACGGTGCCAGCGAGGCGTCTTCTTTGACTCATTGACTCTCCTCAGGGGATTTCGGTTTTCACTGGCCTTGCTGAACAATCGGGGCCGCCGTTACCGGGGCCTTGGACGGGTTGTCGAAGTGACCGGGCAGCCGCTGCCAGACGGCGCCGTGGGGGAACTCGTAGTCGCGGAGCGACTGCTGCCGCAGCGTGGCGGAGAAGCCGGGCGCTGACGGGGCCAGGTACCGGCCGCCGGTGACGCGGACCGGGTCGGTGAAGTGCTCGTGCAGGTGGTCGACGTACTCAAGGACCCGGTCGGCCCGCGGCCCGCTGACGCCGACGAAATCGAACATCGCCAGGTGCTGGACCATCTCGCACAGGCCCACGCCCCCCGCGTGCGGGCAGACGGCCACGCCGAACTTCGCGGCGAGCAGCAAGATCGCCAGGTTCTCGTTGACGCCGGCCACCCGGCAGGCATCGATGGTCAGCACGTCCGCCGCCTGTGCCTGGAGGAGCTGCTTGAAGATCACCCGGTTGGCGACGTGCTCGCCGACGGCGACCTTGGCGGGCGCGATCGCGGCGCGGATCTTCGCCAGGCCGAGGATCTCATCCGGGCTCGTCGGCTCCTCCACCCAGTACGGCTGCCACGGCGCGAGCGCTGCGATCGCCGCGGTGGCCTCGGCGATCCCCCAGCGCTGGTTGGCGTCAACCGCAATCCTGATGCCGGGCCCTACCGCCTCCCTGGCCAGGGTCATGCGCCGCACGTCATCGGCGGTGTCGGCGCCGACCTTCAGCTTGATCTGGGTAAAGCCGTCGGCGACCGCCTGACGGGACAGCTCGGTCAGCTTCTCGTCGGAGTAGCCGATCCAGCCGGGCGTCGTGGTGTAGGCCGGGTAGCCGGAGCGCTCGAGCTCGGCGATCCGCGCGGCCTTGCCCGGCTGCGCCGCGCGCAGGATCTCGAGCGCCTCGGCCGGGGTGAGCGCGTCATCCAGGTAGCGGAAGTCGACCAGCCCGACGACCTGCTCCGGTGTCAGGTCGGCGAGCAGCCGCCAGACCGGCTTGCCCGCCACCTTCGCGGCCAGGTCCCAGGCCGCGTTGACCACCGCGCCGATGGCCATGTGCATGACGCCTTTCTCCGGGCCGAGCCACCGGAGCTGGCTGTCGCCGATCATGGCGGCGCTGAGGCCGCCGAGGTCGGCGCTGACGTCGGCGACGTTCCGGCCGACGATGTGGTGGCGCAGCGCGGCGATCGCGGCCACCATCACCTCGTTGCCACGCCCGATGGTGAAGCACAGCGCGTGCCCCTCAAGCCCGGGCGCGTCCGTGCGCAGCACAGCGTAGGCAGCCGAGTAATCGGGATCGGGATTCATCGCGTCCGACCCGTCGTGCTGCAGCGAGGTCGGGAAGCGGACGTCGTAACAGTCGAGCGCGACGATCCTCGCACCCGCTCGGTCGGTCACGGCGCCCGGTACCGTCGCGATCGCCGCGGGCACCTCTGGCTGCACATGAGTCACTAGCGCTCCTCAACCCTCGGTCATCTGATGTATTGATCGGATGTTTGCACGGGTTCACGCCGGCTGCAAGACTTTTGCTCGGACAAATGCATCTATTCGTCCGATCATCGGATGTGTTCTGGCCGTGGTTACCGTCTTCTCGCCATCGCCGCCGATAGTGGCGCTGCGGATGCCGCCGGCCCGCTCCGGACACCTGATGTCTGCCGCCAGGGGTTGCGACGGGTGCGACGGGTATGACGGATGCGGCGAACGTGACGAGTGGGCTCACGATCGGCCGCCCATGAGGCGGGTCCGCTCGGGGTTGACTTAGGTAAGGCTAACCTAATTAGATGAGGCTCATGGAGTTCGATCTGCTTCCCGGCCCGTCGCTGCCGGAGCGCGCCCGCACCGCGCTTGCCCAGGCCGCGACGGCGACCGTTAGTGACGCGGCGACACCGCCAGGCGGCCCGGCCGTGGCCGGGCCCGTGTCCGTCCGGGCGATGCGGGACGGCCGCCCGCTGCTGCTGCCACCCGCTGGGTCCCCGGTCGCCCGCTGGCTGTCCGGGCAACCGGGCGCGGTCCGGGTGTCGCTGCCGGCCGTGGCGCCGTTCTCCGCGCTGCGGCTGACCGGGACGGTCACGCCGTTCCCGGCGGCCGGAGTCCCCGGGGACCCCGCGTGGCTGGTGAGCCTGGGGTCGGTCGAGTTCACCGGCGGGGGGAAACCACGGGTTGCGGTCGAGGATTTCCGGGCCGCCAGTCCGGACCCGCTGTGGCCGGTGGCCCACGGCATCCTGCACCACCTGGAGCACGGCCACGTGAGCGAGCTCGTCCGCTGCGTGCGCGCGCACGGGATGGCGCGCACCGAGTGGGTGGTCCCGCGGTGCCTCGACCGTTACGGCCTTGAGCTGGTCGTCCTCACCACCGAAGGGATCGCCACCGTGCGGATGTCCTTCCCCGACGGCCCCGTTGGCTCGCTTGACGACCTGCCGGTGTCGCTGCGCGCCGCGCTGACCTGCCACTGCCAGGGCGAGCACGGGGGCGGGCACGGGCACGCGCGCGGGCACGAGCACGGGCGCGGGCAGGGATGAGGGTCAGCCGCGGGGGGCCAGGGCCGGGACGGCGGCGGCCTCGGTGGACCGGCGGATGATGAGCTCGGGCTCGAAGATGACCTGCTGGTGCTGGTGGGCCTCGTCGGAGGCCGCCTCGGCGAGCAGCATGCGGGCCGCGGTGCGGCCGAGTTGCTGCCGGGGCTGGCGGACCGAGGTGAGCGGGACCGCGGCCGCCGCGGCGAAGTCGATGTCGTCGTAGCCGACGATGGCGACGTCTTCTGGCACCCGGATCCGGTGCCTGGTCATCTCCTGCAGGACGCCGAGCGCGATCAGGTCGTTGGCGCAGAACACGGCGGTGGGCCGGGCGGCCGCGGGCAGCGCCGCGATCTCCGCGCCGGCCTTCTGCCCGGCGGCCACGTTCAGCGAGCCGCCCTCGATCACGTGCAGGTCGCCGGCGGGACGCCCGGCCCGCTCCAGGGCGTGCCCGGCGCCCTCGAGCCGGTCGGCCACCTGACGGATCGCCTGCGGCCCGCAGGCGTAGGCGATGTGCTCGTGCCCGACGGCCAGCAGGTGGGAGACCGCGAGGTCGCCGCCGAGCACGTCGTCGACGGCGACCGAGCAGTGGCCGCGCGAGGGCGACCGGCTGTCCACAAGCACGACCGACGTGCCCCGCCGCTGCAGCCGGGTCAGCCGTGGGCCCGCGCCGACCACCGGGGTGATCAGCACGCCCTGCACCCGGTGCTCCTCAAGCAGTTCCAGGTAGCGCTTTTCCTTGCGCTCCTGCTCGTCGCTGTTGCACAGGATGACGGCGAGGCCCGCCTTGCTCGCCTCGTCCTCCACGCCGCGGGCCAGGTCGGTGAAGAACGGGTTGGCCACGTCGAGCACGACCAGGCCGATCGTCCGGCTCCGGCCGGCCCGCAGCTGGCGGGCCGACTCGTTCCTGACGAAGCCGAGTTCCCTGATCGAGGCGTTCACCCGGTCCCGCGTCGGCCGGGCGACGATTTCTGGCCGGTTGAGCACGTTGGAGACCGTGGCGACGGAGACGCTGGCGTGCGCCGCGACCTCCCGGATGCTGACCGGCACGCTTACCCGCTTCTCCGTGGACAGTGCTGTCGAACTCTTTTCTTGCCGATGAACCTCCCGGCAGATCCGTCAGGTGACGGGGGGAAGAAAAGAGTTCGCCTAAAACGATACATCCTGTGCTACCCGACGGGCTGCACGTCGGGTCCGGTGAACTCGTGACGCCCCGGCCCGACATGGAAAACAGCTTCGCCCGCGCCGAGCAACCCCGGGAAGGGGCCGACCGACTGCGGGGAGCGTCCCGCCGCGTCGCGGACCGCCGCGGCGTCCGCGCTCGGCACGTGCACGCTGGCCCGGACTCCTCCCGGGAGCTCCACCCGGTAGCTGAGCCGGCCGCCGGAACGCTCCCAGCCGGCCCGGACCGGCCCGCGCACCGACCGGTAGCTCCCGCTGGCCGCCGCCAGCGACCCGCCGGGGTGCGGGCGCAGCACCAGGCGGCCGAAGCCGGCCGTGCCTGCCTCCTGGTCGATGCCGAGCACGTACCGGTACAGCCACTCGCCCACCGAGCCGAGCGAGTAGTGGTTGAACGAGTTCATCCAGGCCGACTGGAACCCGCGCTCCGCCGACCACCCGTCCCACCGCTCCCAGATCGTGGTCGCGCCCCGGTCGATCATGTACCTCCAGGACGGGAACGTCCGCTGCGACAGCAGCCGGTAGGCGACCTCGGTGTACCCGGTCGAGCTGAGCGCCGGCAGCAGGTAGCCGACGCCGACGAAGCCGGTGGCCAGGTGCCCGCCGGCGGCGCCGATCGCCTTCACCAGGTGCCCGGCGGCGGCCGCGCGCAGCTCATCGGGGATGAGGTCAAGGTGCAGGCCGAGAACGTAGGCGGTCTGGGTGCCCGAGGCCAGCTGGCCGTCGCCGGAAACGAACGCGTCGGCGAACGCCGCGCCGATCTTCGCCCGCAGCTCCCGGTACCGCGCGGCGTCGTCGGCCCGGCCGACGGCCGCGGCGAGCTCGGCGAGCAGCGCGGCGTCGTGGGCCCAGTAGGCGGTGGCGAGCAGCTCGCGCGGCGTGTCGTCGGCGCCGGGGGCGAGCCAGTCGTTGTAGCTGTGACCGAGCTCCCGCGTCCGCAGGAAGCCGGGATTGCCGCGCTCGATGAAGTCCATCCACGCGGTCATCGCACCGAAGTGCCGCGCGGGCAGCCCGCGGTCGCCGTACATCTTCCACACCGTCCACGGCACGATCACGCCCGCGTCCCCCCAGGCGGGCGCGCCGGCGCCGGGAAAGTTGAGCCGGGGCGCGATGTCGGGGAAGGCGCCGGAGGGGAACTGGGCCTCGGCCACGTCGTCGAGCCACTTCGCGAAGAACGCCGCGACGTCGCGGTTGTAGCAGGCGGTGCGGGCGAAGATCTGCGCGTCGCCCAGCCAGCCAAGGCGCTCGTCGCGCTGCGGGCAGTCGGTGGGGACGCTGATGAAGTTGCCGCGCTGGCCCCAGTCGATGTTGCGGAACAGCTGGTCGAGCCACGGCTCGGTTGACGCGAACGACCCGGTCGCGTCGATGTCCGAGTGCACCACGCGCGCGGTGATGTCGCCGGGCCCCGGCTCGCCCGGGTACCCGGTCAGCTCGGCGTACCTGAAGCCGTGCAGCGTGAAGTGCGGCTCGAGCAGCGCGGGCCCCCCGGCCAGCACGTACTCATCCGCCTGGCGCGCGGTCCGCAGGTTGTCCGTGTACAGGGCGCCCGCGTCGTCCAGCACCTCGGCGTGCCGTACCCGGATGGTGGTGCCGGCCGGCCCGGTCGCCCGCACCCGGAGCCAGCCCGTCAGGTTCTGCCCGAAGTCGACGAGGTACGTCCCCGCCGCGGTCCGGGACACCGCGGCCGGCTCGATCTCCTGCGTGACGCGGACCGGCACGCCCGGGTCGGCGGCGATGACCCGCTCGTCGAGCGGCCGTGCGTGCACCGCGCGCCACCCGGGCGAGTCAGCGCCGTCCGGTGTGACCCCGTGGTCAGCAGCCCCGTGGTCAGCAGCCCCGTGGTTGCCAGCCCCGTGGTTGCCAGCACAGTCCCAGCCGTCGAGCGCGAGCCGCAGGTCCTGCCGCTCCCCCATCAGCAGGTCGGCGTGCCTGATGTCGGCCGACCGCCCCGTCCACTCCTCATCGGTCACCACCTGCGCCGCGGTCCCGTCGGCCAGGGTGATGTCCAGCTGGGCGAGCAGCTCGGGCGTGGCGCCGTAGTGCGCCCCGGCGCGCTTGGCGTCGAACCCGACGAAGCCGCAGTACCAGCCGTCACCGAGGATCGCGCCGAGCACGTTCTCCCCGGGCTTGATCAGGTCGGTCACGTCGTAGCTCTGGTAAAGCACCCGCTGGTGGTAGTCCGTCCAGCCAGGGGCGAGGTGCGCGTCGCCGACCCGGTGGCCGTTCAGCCGGGCCTCGTACAGGCCGAGCGCGGTAACGTGCAGCCGGGCCGCGGCGACCGGGCCCGCCACGGTGAACGAGCGGCGCAGGTGGGGCGCGGGGCGCAGCGCGCTGATCACCGCGTCCGGCCGGCCGGGCTGGGACGGCGGGGTGAAGTCCTCCCGAACCGGCCCGAGCCCGATCCAGGACGCCGTCCAGTCACCCGGGCCGAGCTCCACCTCGAACGACGCGGGGTCGCTCCACGGCGACGCGGTCCCCGCGGCGTCCCAGACCCGGGCCCGCCACTCGTACCGGCCGCCGGGCACGAGCGGCGGGCCCGCGTACGGCACGTCGGCGGAGTCATCCGATAGCGTCTGCCCGCTGTCCCAGGAGGGGGGACCGTCGCCGAGTCCGCCGCCTCCGTTCGGTAGCACCTGTATCTGGTACGCCTGCTGCAGGCCGTCGCCGGACAGCCGCCAGCCGAACCGGACGCGGTCCGGTGCGATGCCGAGGGGGTTTTCCAGGTGAGCGCAGCGCAGGCCAACAGGGGGGAGCCCAACGGGGGTCACAGCTTTGTTGCTCCTTCGGTCAGGCCGGAGACGAAATAGCGCATGGTGAAGCCGACGAGGATGAACATCGGCACGGTGGCGATGACGAACGCGGCGAAGATCGCGCCGCCGTTGGACAGGTTGGTGCCGAAGCTGCCGACGAACTGCTGTACCCCGGGGGAGATAGTGATCTTGTTCGGGTCCTGGATGACGATCGTGGGCCACAGGTAGTCGCCCCAGACGTTGATCGTGACCAGGATCGCGCCGGTGAGCAGCACCGGGCGGGTCAGCGGCACGACGATCCGCGCCAGTACCTGCCGCTCGGCGGCGCCGTCCACGCGGGCGCTTTCCAGCAGCTCGCGGGGGATCTGCTCGAAGAAGCCGCGGAAGATCAGGACGAGCAGCGGTTGCGAGCTCGCCGCGTACGGCAGGATGAGCGCCCACCAGGTGTTGAAGAAGTGCAGCTTCTGGATGGTGAGGAACAGCGGGATCAGGGTCAGGGTCGCCGGGACGAACAGCAGCGCCACGTACGCGAGGAACACCACCTCCTTGCCGCGGAAGCGGAGCTGGGAGAACGCGTACGCGCCCAGGGTCGCGGCGGTGACCCCGATGACGATGGTGGCCGCCGCGACGATGATCGTGTTGAGCAGCTGGTGCGACACGCCGGACCAGGCCAGGACGTAGTTGTGGCTGACGAACTGGGTGAACAGCGAGAACACGCCGCTGCCGCCGTAGATGCCCTGCCCGCTCTTGAGCGAGTTGGACGCGACGATGATCAGCGGGAAGTAGGTGAGAACGACGATGACCGCGCCGGCGGCGGCGGTCATCCAGACATACCGCCGCCGCCAGAGCGCGGCCCAGGCCGGCCGCCGCCCGCTGGCGGCGGGCGGCTGGCCGGCTGAGGTTCCCGTGCTTACCACACGTGCACTTGTATTCACGGGAGGCGTCAGTACTGGCTCAGGTTGACGTGGTTGGTCGTGGCCCACTGCTGCGCCGCGCTGGTCAGCAGCGACTGCCACTGGCTGGAGAAGGCGGAGAAGGAGAGCTGGCCGTCCAGGTACGACTGGACCAGCCGCAGGCCGGAGTTGGTGGCCGCGGTGGACAGCACGTCGTCGAGCACCACGTCGACCACCGTGCCGACCTTAGCCGACGGGACCAGGCTGCTCAGGCCGGGGATGTTGAGGGTGGGGGCGCCGGTCTCGGTCGGGATGTCCGCGCCATTCTGGTTGATCGTGATCCAGTTGCCCAGGTGCTGCGGGGTGAACAGCCAGGCCAGGAAGTCCATCACGGTGGCGGTCTTAGCCGGGGTCATGCTGCTGTCGGCCTGCTGCGAGGTGACGCCCCACTGGCCGTTGCCGTTCGGGCCGCCGATCATGCCGACCGTCGAGGTACCGCTCGCCAGCGGGCTGGTGGCGGAGGTGATCGGCGGTTCGGGGAAGACCCCGTACTTGCCGGTGAAGTTCAGGGAGTTCAGCTGCGGGAAGTACCAGCTGCCGCCCCACAGGATGCCGACCTTGCCCTGGACCAGCAGCGTCTCGGTGGTCAGCGGCGGCGTGGTCTGGGTGGGCGGGGAGCAGGCGTCGTAGCCGCTCTGCCCGCTGCCCGAGTACTGCTCGAGCTGGCCGAGGAGCTTCCATACCTCCGCGTAAGCGGGGTTGTTCATCGAGATGATGCCCTTTTGGATGCCCACGGCGACGTCGAGGCCGGTGGTCACCTGGGCGTGGTTGACGTCGAACTTGCTGACCTGGGGAGCCAGCAGCGAGGAGGTGGCGAGCCGCTCGTACCAGGACGGGTTGCACAGCCCGCCGTCGGCGAACATGATCGGCACCACGCCGGCCGACTTCAGCTTGCCGAGGTCGGCCATGAACTCGGCCCAGGTGGTCGGGGTGGCGGTGATCCCGGCCTTGGCGAACGCGTCCTTGCTGTAGAACATGCCGGTCTCGACGTTGGAGCCGAGGATGATGTCGATGTCACCGTTCGGCGAGGTCATGTAGGGGATGGTGCTCGGCGAGAACAGCGACAGCCAGCTGCTGTTGCCGCTCACGTACGGGTTGGGCTTTTCCAGGTAGGGCTTGATGTTCTGCAGGAAGCCCTTCGGGATACTGCCCGAGGTGACCGGGCCGTACTGCTCCCAGACGAGGTCCGGGGCGGCGCCGCCGGAGCCCTGGCTCTCCACCGTCGCGTTGGACTGGGTGATCGAGGAGCTGTTGTTCGGCAGCCAGTCCACGGTCACGTTCTTGTGCGCGGCCTCGTACTGCGTGGTGAGCGTCTTGAGCCCGGCGTTGTCCGCCGCGCTGATCGCGCCGGTGTTGGGCGGCAGCACCGCCTTGATGGTGACGGGTGCGCTGCCGGGGCTGGCGGCGGCGCCGCTGCTGGCCGACGAGCCGCCGGACGAGCAGGCCGCGGCCAGCAGGCCCGCGGCCGCGACCGCGGTGAGGGCGGGCAGGGATCTTCTTCTCGTTACCTTGGACATTGCGAGAACTCACCTCCGGTGAGCGGGGGATCGACAGTGATCAGGCGGTCAGCGCCGGTTAGGTCCGTGACCGCAGGAGCCGCGTCGCGGCCAGGGTGAAGATGAGCATCACGGCGAACAGCAGGGTCCCGATGGCCATGCCGTAGCCGTACTGGTCGTTGGAGAACGCGGACTGGTACATGTCCAGGCCGGGCACCAGCGTGGCGGTGCCGGGCCCGCCGTTGGTGAGCAGCAGGATCGGGATGAAGTTCTGCACCGCGAAGATGCCCGACAGGATCACCACGATCCGGAACTGCGGCATCAAGAGCGGTATGTCGACCGCGAACACGCGCCGCAACGCGGACATGCCGTCAAGCCGCCCGGCATCGAGCACGTCCCTCGGCAGGTTCTGCAGGCCGCCGAGGAAGATCAGGAACCCGAGGTTGGAGATCCACGGGAACCCCACCAGCAGGATGGAGGCCAGGGCGACGTGCGGATCGGCCAGCCAGGTCGACTGGGGCAGGCCGACCGCGCTGAAAACCTTGTCGATCAGCCCGGAGCCCGGCTGGAACAGGTACGCCCAGACCTCGATGAGGACCAGCGGCGGCAGCACGATCGGCAAGACGAGGAGGTACTTGGCCACGGCGGCGGCCCGCCGCGGCAGGTGCGACACGATCTCCGCCGCCGTGAACTGCGACACCAGCGTGATCAGGACGCTGCCGCCGACCAGGACCGCGAGGTTCTTCGCCTCCGTGCCGAACGTCGGCGACTGTACGTACTCCTTGAACTGCGACACCCCGGCGTACGTCGGCGGGGAGAAGCCGTTCCACTGGTAGAACCCGCCGATGAGGCTGCGCACCGCCGGGTAGTAGCTGAACACCCCGATCAGCAGCAGGCTCGGCAGCAGCAGCACCGCAAGCACCGGCTGGTAGCGCAGGCCGCGCAACGTGACCTGCGTCCGCGGGGATTGCAGCGTGTCGGTCATCATCGTCCCGTATTTCGAGCGAATGAAACGTTTTACATGTTGCAGTGATCATTCGCCATCTGATACGGGCGGGCTAGGCCGAGATGCACCGGTACTAGCACAAAATTGACTTTGGACGGTGACGAGGGATTCCGCCCGGCGTAATGTCCCTGCTGTGACCAAGTACATGGCCGACGTCGACATGCCGATGGACACCAGTCACGACCTGCTGCACTTCACCGAGGGGGCGCTGGTCTACGCCGGCCTGCACCTGCACGAGACCGGGCACCCACTGCACACGCACAGCTTCGTGGAGATCGCGTTCGTCCGCGGCGGCACGGGCACGCACCACTGCCTGGCCGGGCGGCGCGACCTCAGCGTCGGCGACGTCATGCTGCTCCGGCCCGGCGTGTGGCACGGCTACGAGGACTGCCAGTGGCTTGAGCTCTACAACTGCTGCTTCAGCAGTGAGCTGCTGCACCGGGAACTCGCCTGGACCCGCGAGGACCCGATGCTCGGCTACCTGCTGTGGAGCGCCCCCTACTCGGCGCCGGGGCGCGGCGTCATGTCACTGCACCTGGAGCAGGCGGCCCTCGACCGGGTCGCGACGCACCTCGAGGCGCTGACCGAGCTGCGGTTCTGCTCCCTTGACCGGTACCGGGGCGACGTGCTCGGCCTGCTCTCCCTCGTGCTCAGCGAGCTTGGCCGCGCCGCTGCCGCTTCCGGTGGCGCCGACGGCACGGAGCGGGGAGGCCGGCTCCACCCGGCGGTGCGGCGCGCGATGCGGCTGCTCGAGTCGGACATCGCCCGCCCGTGGACGCTGACCGCGCTAGCCGAGGAGCTGCACTTGGCGCCGGCCTACCTGGTGCGGCTGTTTAAGGACGCCACCGGCCTGCCGCCCAAGGCGTACCTGGCCCAGCTGCGGGCCGAGCGCGCCGCGGTGCTGCTGCTGCACTCCGACGACCCGATCACCGGCATCGGCCGCGCGGTCGGCTGGCCGGACCAGAACTACTTCGCCCGCCGGTTCAAGGCGCACTACGGGCTGAGCGCCACCACTTACCGCAGGCAGTTCGCCACCTGGGCCGCCGAGCACCCGCCTCACGGCACCGTGACCCTGGCCGGGCTCGATCAGCCGGCCGAGGCCGCGAGCAGGGCCACCTGACGGCTTGGAGTCACCGTTACGAGACGCCTGACGGCGGTGCCGCGAATGAAGCCCGCCAGCGGGAAAGCAATCCGCCGGGAACTTCCTCGGCGGTGATCGCGTAGCAAGTGTGGTCTCGCCACGCGCCGTTGACATGAACTTGCCTCTCGCGGACACCCTCATCACGAAAGCCGAGTTTCTCCACCACCCGGCGCGATGCCTTGTTTTCCGGCTGTATGCACGCCTCAATCCGGTGCAGCCGCATGGCCTGGAAGCAGTGGTCGACGACCATCGCCAGCGCCGTGGGCATGATCCCGCATCCGGCGAAGCGCTCGTCGACCCAGTAGCCGACCTCGGCCGACCGGAGCGACCCCCAGTCGACGCGGAGCACGGTGAGCTGGCCGGCGAATTGCCCGTCATACCAGATCACCCAGCAGGCGGTGGTTTCAAGCAGCTTATGCAACCGGCTGGAAAGCGCCTCGGCGTAAGACCCAGCCGACGTCTGACGGACCATGGAAGCAAGCCGCTTAGCGCGCGGAGGCCGCCGCGGCGGCTCGGGGTCGGTGGTCTTCCACGGGCCCAGCCAGGAATTGTTTGCCGCTCCCGCCTCACGGCAGGCGCGCGCGTCAGAGATCCTCAGCGGCCGGAGCACTAGCGGCCCGTCGAGCAGGCCTGGTTCGACGAGAGTGGCAGACCACCCGCGGATACGTACCATGTTCTTAGTAAAGCCGTCCGAAGGTGTTCGCTTGCTCGGAAAAGCTCTGATTATGGTATGTAATGACTCATACTTTCGTTTTCGCTTCTTATCCGGTCACCTGAGGCGGCGCCGTCAACTGGGTGCCGCCGTCGCCCAGGCGCGATGAGGGCCGGACGGGGCGTAGCGGCGCAGGCCGGCCACGACCGGGCTGTCCTTGATGAGGGCGCGCAGGCCTGTTAGCGATTGCGGTGCGGCTTTGAGTGCACGTGCCTGGACTAGGACATTGCCTAGCGCGGTGGCCTCAACCGGGCCGGCGATGACGGGCAGGCCGGTCGCGTCGGCGGTGAGCTGGCACAGCAGCTCGTTGCGTGACCCGCCGCCGACCACGTGCACCACGTCGGCGTGCCGGCCGGACAGTTCTTGCGCGTCGCTTACCGCGCGGCGGTAAGCGATGGCCAGGCTGTCGAGGATGCAGCGGGTGAACTCGACCGGGGTTTCCGGCACCGGACGGCCGCGTTTGCTCAGCCATTGCGCGATCCGTCCTGGCATGTCGTCGGGCGGCAGGAAGACGGGGTCGTCGGCGTCGATGACGAACCGCAGCCGCGGTTCCCTCGCCGCCGCTTTCAGCAGTGCTTCCACTGGGCCCGCCGCCTTGCCCCAGTGCCGCTGGCACTCCTGCAGCAGCCACAGCCCGCTGACATTGCGCAGGTAACGGACGGTCCCGTCGATGCCGGCCTCGTTGGTGAAGTTCGCCGTCCGGCTCGCCTCGGTCGCCACCGGCCGGTCAAGCTCCATGCCGACCAGCGACCAGGTGCCCGAGGAGATGTAGGCAAAGTTCGGCCCGTCCGCCGGGACCGCGGCCACCGCGGACGCGGTGTCGTGCGACCCGACGGCGACCAGGGGCAGCGGCTTGCCGTCTGCCCCGTGCAGCCCGCCGTGCTCGCCGTCGGCGGTGCCCTTGACCCGCCCGATCACGTCTCCCGGTTGCCGCAACTTCGGAAACAGGCCTGGCGGGACCCTGGCGCGCTCCATCAGCCCGGTCGCCCAGGTCCGCGAGGCCACGTCGAGCAGCGCGGTCGTCGACGCGTTCGTCACCTCGGCGCCGACTTCCCCGGTCAGCCAGTAAGCCAGCAGGTCAGGGATCAAGAGCAATGTCTTCGCGGCGTCGAGCGCCGGGGTCTTCGCCGCGGCGGCGAGCTGATAGATCGTGTTGAACGGCAGGTGTTGTATGCCGGTGACCGCGTACAGCTCATTCGCGTCAACCGGGATGGTGATCCCGTCCGTCCGCCGGTCCCGGTAGTGCACCGGGTTGCCCATCAGGGCCCCGGACTCGTCGAGCAGCCCGTAGTCGCACCCCCAGGAATCAATCCCGGCGCTGGCCAGAGGAAACGCGGCCGAGGCTTTCCTCAGCCCGTTGAGCATGTCCGCGTAGAGCCGCAGGATGTCCCAGTGCAGCGTGCCGCCGGCCAGCACGGGCTCGTTCGAGAACCGGCTCACCTCATGCAGTTCTATGCCGTCCGCGCCGACCCGGGCGGCGATTACCCGGCCACTCGACGCGCCCAGGTCAACGCCGGCGACAGTGACGGGTTTCATGCGCATTCCCGCAGTGCCGGGCGTGACAGCAGGGACGGCCGAGACGGGCCGCGCGCCCTCTCCGCGGCGTCGCGACCGTTCCGACCATCATGAAGGGTTGATGGTGCTATCACGCCGCGGCAGTGCCGCGTCACCGGAGGAACGCGGCGGCGACGCCGGCGTCGACCGGGATGAGCAGGCCGGTGGTGAGGGGGAGGTCACCGCCGGCGAGGGCGAAGACGGCGGCGGCGATGTGCTCGGGCAGTACCTCTTTCTTAAGCAGGGTGCGCTGGGCGTAGTAGGCGCCGAGTTCGTCTTCGGGGACGCCGTAGACGGCGGCGCGCCTGGCGCCCCAGCCGCCGGCGAAGATGCCCGAGCCGCGGACCACGCCGTCGGGGTTGATCCCGTTGACGCGGACCCCGATGGCGCCGAGCTCGGCGGCGAGCAGCCGCACCTGGTGGGCCTGGTCGGCCTTGGCGGCGCCGTAGGCGACGTTGGACGGCCCGGCGAACACGCCGTTCTTCGAGACGATGTAGATGATGTCACCGCCCATCCCCTGGGCCTGCATCACCTTCGCCGCCTCGCGGGAGACCAGGAAAGAGCCGCGGGCCATCACGTCGTGCAGGATGTCCCAGTCGGCGAGGGTGGTCTCGGTGAGCGGCTTGGAGATGGACAGGCCCGCGTTGTTGACCACCAGGTCGACGCCGCCGAAGGCGAGGGCCGCGGCGGCGAGGGCCGCGGCGACGTCGTCCTCGCTGGTGACGTCGGCGACGGCCGCGACGGCCACATCGGCTGAGCCGATACTGTCCGCGACGGTCTTGGCCGCCTGGCCGTCCCGGTCGGCGACGACCACGCAGGCCCCCTCGGCGGCCAGCCGCTGCGCGGTGGCCCGGCCGATGCCCGAGCCGGCCCCGGTGACCAGGGCGACCCGCCCGGCCAGCGGCTTCGGCCTGGGGCGGCGGCGCAGCTTGGCCTCCTCAAGCTCCCAGTACTCGATGCGGAACTTCTCGCTTTCCGCGATGGGAGCGTAGGCGGAGACCGACTCCGCGCCGCGCATCACGTTGACCGCGTTCAGGTAGAACTCGCCCGCGACCCGGGCGGTCTGCTTGTCCGCGCCGAAGCTGAACATGCCGACCCCCGGCACCAGCACGATCGCCGGGTCCGCGCCGCGCATCGGCGGTGAGTCCGGGGTCGCGTAGCGCTCGTAGTAGGCCTGGTAGTCCGCCCGGTAGGCGGCGTGCAGCTCCCGCAGCCGGGCCGTTACCTCATCAAGCGGCGCGTCCGGCGGCAGGTCGAGCACCATGGGCCGCACCTTGGTCCGCAGGAAGTGATCCGGGCAGGAGGTGCCGAGCGCGGCCAGTTCCGCGAGCTTCTCGCTGCCGGTGAACTCCAGCACCGCCGGGTGATCGCTGTAGTGGCCGAGCTGCGGCTTGTCGGTGGAGGCCAGGCCCCGGATGACCGGGGCCAGGGCGGCGGCGCGCGCGTGCCGCCCGGCCTCGGGCAGCGGCTGGGCGACGGCCCGCCCGAACGGGTGCGGCTTGCCCCGCTCGTCGATGAACTTCTGGGCGGTCGCGATGATCTCCAGCGAGCGCGCCTCGCACTCCTCGCTCGTGTCTCCCCAGGCGGTGATGCCGTGCCCGCCCAGGATCACCCCGATCGCGTGCGGGTTCGCCTCCTTGACCGCGGCGATGTCCAGGCCGAGCTGGAAGCCCGGGCGCCGCCAGGGCACCCAGGCGACCCGGCCGCCGAAGCACTCGGCGGTCAGCTTCTCCCCGTCGGCCGCGGTCGCGAGCGCGATGCCCGCGTCGGGGTGCAGGTGGTCCACGTGCGCCGCCTGGACGAGGCCGTGCATGGCGGTGTCGATGGACGGCGCGGCGCCGCCCTTGCCGAACGCGCAGAAGTCGAACGCGCCGACCATCTCATCCTCGCGCTCCACCCCGGGGTAAACGCGCGTCAGGGCGCGCAGCGCGTCGAGCCGCAGCACCGCCAGGCCCGCCGCCGTCAGCGTGCCGAGGTCACCGCCGGAGCCCTTCACCCACAGCAGTTCCGTCGGCTGCCCGGTCACCGGGTCGGTTTCCGTGCCCTTGGCGGAGGCGTTGCCGCCCGCGTAGTTCGTGTTCTTCGGGTCGCTGCCCAGCCGGTTCGACCGGGCGAGCAGCGCGGCGATCGCGTCGGCGGCGGGGGTCGGGTAGCTGTTATCCGTCACGTCTTTCACGCTCCCCAGCCCGCGGCGTCGCCACCCACCCGGGTGGCGATGATCTTCTCCCCGTACCCGGAGGCCAGGTACGCCTTGTACGGGTCGGGCGCTAGGCCGGTCTCTTCGCGCAGTTCGGCGAGTAGCGGGCGGACGTCGGTGTTGTAGGCGTCCATCAGCGCGGCGTTGGCGGCGAGCACGTCACCCGCGAGCTGCGCGGCGCTCAGCGCCCCGGTGTCGACGAGGAGCGCCTTGGCGACGGCTTCCTGCACGTTCATGACGGAGCGGATCTGCGCGGGGATCTTGGGCTCGATGTTGTGGCACTGGTCGAGCATGAACGCGACCCCGGCCGCCGGGTCGAGCGCGCCGGCCTTGACGACCTCGTGCATGATGCGGAACAGCTGGAACGGGTCGGCGGCGCCGACCATCAGGTCGTCGTCGGCGTAGAAGCGGCTGTTGAAGTCGAAGCCGCCGAGCCTGCCCGCCTTGAGCAGCAGCGCGACGATGAACTCGATGTTCACCCCGGGCGCGTGGTGGCCGGTGTCGACGACGACCTGGGCCTTCGGGCCCAGGGCGGTGCAGTGCAGCAGGGCGGTGCCCCAGTCGGGCACGTCGGTGGTGTAGAACGACGGCTCGAACAGCTTGTACTCCAGCAGCATCCGCTGTCCCGGCCCCAGGCGGGCGTAGACGGCCGCGAGTGCCTCGGCGAGCCGGTCCTGGCGGGCGGCGATGTCGTCCTGCCCGGGGTAGTTGGTGCCGTCGGCGAACCACAGCTTCAGGTCCCGGCTGCCGGTGGCGTCCATGATGTCGACGCACTCGAGCAGGTGCGCCAGGGCCTTGCCGCGGACCCGCGGGTCGGGGTGGCAGACCGAGCCGAGCTTGTAGTCGTCGTCCTGGAAGACGTTGGCGTTGACCGCGCCGATCCGGATGCCGCCGGCCGCCGCGTGCGCGGACAGCGCCGCGTAGTCGCCGGTCTTGTCCCAGGGGATGTGCACGGCCATGACCGGCGCGACGCCGGTGTACTTGTGCACTTGGGCGGCGTCGTCGGCCTTCTCGAACGGGTCCCGCGGCACGCCAGGCTGGCCGAACACCTTGAACCGGGTCCCGCTGTTGCCGAACGCCCAGGACGGCAGCTCGATCTGATGATTCTTGAGGGCGTCCTTGACCGCGGTCAGGTCACGCATTCGGGGTCATCTCCTATTTATGCAGTGGCGGTACCAGCCCGGGGCGGCGCCCGGAGTTCCGTTGCTAGTCCAGGTGAAAGATCTCGGCGAGCCGCAGGAACGACTGGTCCGGCGGCCCGGCGGCGACGAAGAACTCCGACATCTCCTCCTGCCACCGGCGGTTGACGTCCGTCGCGGCCATCGCGTCGAGCGCGGCCTGGTAGTCATCGGTCTCCAGGTAGCCGACGAGCAGGCCGTCGCCGGCCAGGAAGATCGAGTAGTTGCCCCAGCCCGCCTTGGCCAGCGCCCCCCGCATCTCCGGCCACACGTGCTGGTGCCGCTCGCGGTACTCGTCAAGCCGGTCGGGCCTGACCCGCGCGAGGAAGCAGACGCGTTCCACTCGAAGCTCCCTTTCGTTTCTTGCTGTTATCGCTGGGTCGGGATTATCGGGGGTAGTTAGACCCCATATTTGGGTGCTAACTACCCCCGGTCCCTGTCGCCCTTTGCCACGCCAGGCGCTTCTTGCTGTTATCCGCCCGGGATGGGCGGCGGTCGGCGCTTGGCGTGGCGGGCGGGCTGGGTTAGAAGTTGAAGTTGTTGACGTTGGTCGAGTCGAAGACGGTGGGCGGGCCGAGCAGCACGGTGTTGTTCGCGCCGATGGTGTAGCTGCCGAGCTTGCCGGCGGTGAAGGTCTGGCCGGTGGCTCCGGTGATCTGGCCGGAGGCGATCTCGACCGCCGCGTAGGCGGCGAGGTAACCGAGGTTGGCCGGGTTCCAGAGCACGAACTCCTTGACCGTGCCGTCGCCGACGTACTTCTTCATCTCGTCTGGGGTGCCGAGGCCGGTGAGGGCAATCTTGCCGCGGTACTTGGCGGTGTCAAGGACGGCGGCGGCCGCCGCGATGCCGACGGTGGTCGGCGAGATGATGCCCTTGAGGTTCGGGTACTGCTGCAGCAGGCCCTGGGTCACCTGGGTGGCGGTGGTCGGGTCGTCGTTGCCGTAGACGACGCCGGCCAGCGACATCTTCGGGTACTTGGCGAGTTCCGTCTTCATGTAGCCGATCCAGGCGTTCTGGTTGGTCGCGCTGGCCGCGGCGGAGACGATGGCGATCTGGCCGGTGTCGTTCAGTTCCTTGGCCAGCACGTCGACCTCGCTGGTGCCGATCTGCGCGGTGGACGCCTGGTTGATGAACGCGTTCCGGCAGGTCGGGGCGTCGGAGTCGTAAGTGACGACGGTGATGCCCCTGCTCATCGCCGACTTGAGCGTCGGGCACAGCGCGGTCGGGTCGGTGGCGGACACCAGCAGGATGTTGGCGCCCTTGGAGACCGCGGCCTGGATGGCCGGGATCTGGCTGGCCGGGGTGGCGGCGGTGCCGCTGGTCTCGGTGCCGGTCTCGCCGAGCGTGGTGAGCGCGGCGATCGCGCCGCCGGAGCCCGCGCTGTCGGCGGTGGTGAAGTAGCTGTTACCGAGGTTCTTCGGGATGACGAAGACCTTGAGGCCGGTCTTCAGGCTGCCGGAGGCGCCCGTGCTTGCCGAGCTTGTGCTCGACGCGCCGGCGGACGAGGCGGCCGCGCTGGACGCGGCGGCCGACGTTGACGCCGGAGCCGACGAGCTCGACGTGCTTGAGCTGCAGGCGGCGGCGAGGCCGACGGCGGCGATAACAGGGAGCGCGAGGGCGAGCTTCCTTGCCCGTCTCAGGTTCATATCCTTGAATCCTTTCAATTCAGTGGCGGATCGCTGTTGTCGTGCGCTGGACTCGGTGTGGCGGTTAGTCCGGGTGGGTCGGCTGGCGGTTAGGAGTGGGACAGCCGGCGCAGCAGGCGGCCGGCGTTGGGCAGGAAGACGCTGGCGAGCAGCAGCGCACCGGTGACGATGCCGGTGGCTTCCTGGTTGAAGTTGGTGAGCAGGAGGGCGTTCTGGATGCCGGCGAAGGCGAGCACGGCGAGCACCACGCCGATGAGCGAGCCCTTGCCGCCGAAGATGGACACCCCGGCGAGCAGCACGATCGCCACGACGGACAGCTCCAGGCCGAGGCCGTTGTTCTGCACGGCGGTGTTGAGCCGGAACGTCCACAGCACGCCGGCCAGGGCGCAGATGAAGCCGGAGACCATGTACAGGATGGTCTTGATCCGCTTCACCCGGATTCCGGAGAACTGCGCCGCCTCGGCGCTCGCGCCCATGGCGTAGATCGACCGGCCGAACGGGGTGGCGTGCAGCACCACGCCGAAGACGATGGCGAGCACGATGAAGATCAGCGTCGAGTAAGTCATGTCGTTGCCGGTGAACGGCACCGCGTTGACGCCGAGGTTGGTGTAGGCGTTCGGGAAGTCGGAGACGGTGTTCGGGCCGAGCAGGATGAGGGCGACGCCGCGATAGAGGGCGAGGGTGCCGATCGTCACCGCCAGGGACGGCAGCCGCAGCCGGGTGACGAGCAGCCCGTTGATCGCGCCGGCGAGGACGCCGACGACGGCGAGCGTGACGAAGATGGCGGGCATCGGCCAGCCGCGCGCCCACAGGAAGCCGAGCAGCGCGCTCGACATGCCGAGGATCGACGCGACCGACAGGTCGATCTCGCCGCTGATGATGATCAGCGTCATCGGCAGGGTCATGATCGCGATCTCGCCGTTGGACAGGCCGAGGCTGAACAGGTTGTTGCCGGTGAGGAAGTCGGGCGAGGCGACGGAGCCGATGGCAACGATGAGGATGACGACGACCGCGAGGCCCGTCTCCCAGCGCAGTGCCGGCTGAAGGCGGATGAGCTTACTCATGACGCGTCCTCCGCTTGCGCAGCGCGCTGGTGAGGCGCTCGGTGAGGGTCTGGTCGAGGGCGATGGCGACGAGCAGCAGCAGGCCCCAGATCGCCTGGTCCCAGAACGAGGAGATACCGAGCACGTACAGCGCCGAGCTGATCGTGGTCAGCAGCAGCGCGCCGATGGCGGCGCCGGTGACACTGCCGCTACCGCCGAAGATCGCCACGCCGCCGACCACCACCGCCGACACGACCTGCAGCTCGTAGCCGGTGCCCGCGGTGGAGTTGATCGTGCCGTACTGCGCGCTCCACAGCACCCCGGCGACGCCGGCGATCGCGCCGCTGACGGCGAAGGCGGTGAACACCCGCCGGCCGACGGGCAGGCCCGCGAGGCGGGCCGCGTCCGGGTTGGAGCCGATCGCGTACAGGTCCCGGCCGGAGCGGTAGGTGCGCAGGTAGTAGGCGCCGGCCGCGATGATCACGGCGACCGCGATGGCGATGTCGGGTATGCCGCCGACCGTGTCCTTGGGGATGTCGAGGAACGCGTTGGGCAGCTGGTTGGCGTCCACCTCGTTGCCGCCGACCACCAGGATGTCGATGCCGCGGATGATGTACAGCGTCGCGAGCGTCACCACCAGGCTCGGCACCCGCCCGGCGGCGACCATGATGCCGTTCGCGATGCCGCAGGCCAGGCCGATGCCGAGGCCGGCGAGGAAGACGACCGGGATCGGCAGCCCCGGGTGGCTGGCGAACAGGCTGGCCGACAGGTAGGCGGACAGGCCGACGACGGAGCCGACCGACAGGTCGACGTTCCTGCTGATCACCACCATCGTCTCGCCGAGGGCGAGCAGCGCGAAGCTGGCGGTGTCGACGAGCACGAACTGGATGTTCGACACGTCGAGGAAGCGGTGCTGCACCCCCGTGGTGACCGCGACGAAGACGACGAGGACGACGAGGATGCCGGACTCGCGGATACGGAACACCCGCTCGGCGAGTCCCGACTGCCGAAGACGCTCTGGCTGCTGCTGGCGGCTCGGCACGATGGCGGCCCTCACCGCGATGCTCCGTTTTGCGTGTCGTTTCTTTCGTCGTGCTTGACGGCCTCGCTCACGGGGTCGTGCTGGCCCATGGCGGCCGACATGACCGCCTCCTCCGACGCGACGGCGTGGCTGAACTCGGCGACCAGGGTTCCCTCGCGCATCACCAGGATGCGGTCGCTGACGCCGAGCACCTCGGGCAGCTCGGAGGAGATCATCAAGATCCCGACGCCGCTCCCGGCCAGTTCGGCGAGCAGGTTGTGCACCTCCGCCTTGGTCCCCACGTCGATGCCCCGGGTGGGCTCGTCCACGATCAGCAGGCTTGGCTTGCGCCCGAGCCACTTGGCGAGCACCACCTTCTGCTGGTTGCCGCCGGACAGCATCGACACCGGGTCGGTCAGCCGACCGTACTTGATCTTCAGCCGGGCGGCCCAGTCGCTGGCCATCGCGCGCTCGGCGCTGGCCCGGATCAGGCCGCCCTTCTCGAGGTCGTGCAGGGACGCGAGCGCCACGTTCTGCTGCACGGACATGTCCATGACCAGGCCCTGCTGCCGCCGGTCCTCCGGGACGAAGCCGATCCCGGCGGCCATCGCGCTCGTCGGCGACGCCTTCTTAAGCTGCTTGCCGTGGACGGCAACCTGGCCAGCGTCGTAGCGGTCGATGCCGAAGACGGCGCGGGCCACCTCGCTGCGACCCGACCCGACCAGGCCGGCCAGCGCGACGATCTCGCCGGACCGAACGGTGAGCGAGATGTCGGTGAAGACGCCCTCGCGGGTGAGCCGCTCGACGATGAGAACCGGCTCGCCGGTTGTCACGGCTGCCGCATGCGGCGGGCGCTCGGCGAGTTCCCGGCCGACCATGGCCCGCACCAGGTCGTTCGCGGTCAGCCCGGCCAGGTCGCTGGTCAGCACGTGGCTGCCGTCCCGCATCACGGTGACCGTCTGGCAGATGGCGAAGACTTCCTCGAGCCGGTGCGAGATGAACAGCACGGCGGCGCCCTGCGACTTGAGCGTGCGGATCACCTCGAAGAGCCGCTCGACCTCCGCCGCGGACAGCGCCGCGGTCGGCTCGTCCATGACGATCACCCGGGCGTCGAGGGACAGCGCCTTGCCGATCTCCACCACCTGCTGGTCGGCGATGGACAGGCCGCGGGCGATCCGCGCCGGGTCGAGCGGCACGCCGAGGCGCTTGAAGACCGCGGCCGCCTCCCGCAGCATCGCCCGGCGGTCGATCCGGCGGCCCCCCTTGATCCAGCTAGCAGAGCGATGAGGCTGGCGGCCGACGAACATGTTCTCCGCGACGGTCAGGTCGGGGAACAGCGTCGGCTCCTGGTAGATCACGGCGATGCCGGCCGCCTTCGCGGCGGCCGGGCCGGGCAGCGTGACGTCGGCGCCGTTGACCTTGAGCGTCCCGCTGTCCGGCTGGTGCACCCCGGCGAGGATCTTCACCAGGGTGGACTTGCCCGCCCCGTTCTCGCCGAGCAGCGCGTGCACCTCGCCCGCCCGCAGGTCCACCGACCCGTCGATCAGCGCCCGGACCGCGCCGAAGGACTTCGCGGCGTGCCGCAGCTCAAGCACCGGAGCCGCGCCCGCGGCCTCCGGCTGAGCCGGTGGCTCGTTCCCTGCAACCTCCACCGGGCGCACCTCCGCGTGCGTTCGGGTTCCAGCTTTCTTGTGGAACGTTTCAATCTTCCCTGTAGTCTCAGTGCGCCCCCGGGAGGTGTCAATACGGGACTTGGCGGACGAATCTGAATCGTTATAACCGCCGCCGGGCCCGGCGGCCGCGCAGTAGCCTGACCGGACATAGCGGGCAACGGTCGGGGGCAGGAGCGGCTCGACGGGGGCACCGGCGCCGGGTGACCTGGAATGCCGCGGCCTGCCGTAGCGGGGCCTAGCCGCGAATGACCGTGCCGGCGTCGCCGGGCAGGAGCTGCTGCGGAACTTGGGAGAAGGCGTACCGGGGCGGAGTCGAGCCCGGCTGCCGGGTGAGCGCCCAGATGACGTCGAAGCGGTGACCTGGCCACTTGCCGGGGATGTCCGTGCCGGGCACGGCGGGGAAGGCGGCGGCGAGGGACGGGATGTGATCGTGTTCCCAGCAGATGAGGACCACGCCGGAGCAGGCGCTGAGCACGCTCGCGGCCAGCCGGGGCTCATGTCCCACTTCGTACGGGGTGTCGATCGTCAGGGCCAGGAGATCGGCGAGGCCCTGGATGGTCTGGCAGGTCCGGTGCCCGGTGGTTCTCTCCGGGTCGCCGTAGGAGGGGGCAAGCAGGGTGTCCGGGGTGCGCAGTCCCGTCCGCGGCCCGGAGGCGGGACCGAACAGGGCGGCGAGCGCCCCGGAGCGCTGCCAGCCGCGCGGCAGCAGGCTGTGCTCGTCCTTACGGCCGTGGAAGTCGACGCCGTGGGGCGGGCCAGGATCGGGCTTCTCGCCGTGGCGGATGATGTAGATGACCTCGGGCGGGCCGTCAACGCCAGCCGCGGACTGCCTGCTCATCAGCGTCCCCTTTCCTGCCGCCGCGCCGCTGGCGCGGCGCGCGAGCATCGCGGCCATTCCACGCTACTCGCGTCGCCCGCGTGCCGCGGGAAACCCGGCGGGCTCAGGGAACCAGGACCGTGCGCTCGCCGGGGGTTTCGTGCGTGGCCCAGGCCCGTTCCACGTCGGCGAGCGGGACTGGGCGCGGCCGGACCTCGAATGTCCCCGCGCTGATCTCCGCCACCAGCGACGGCAGCTCGCTGAGGTAGCCGCGCGGCGATACGGAGCCCTGGCCGCTGCCCTGAAGGCGGAAGTTGGCCGAGCGCAGCGCCGCGGACGGCAGCTCGATCGTCGGCCCGGCGACCGAGCCGATCGCAATCCAGTCGAGCGCGCGGCTACGGTCGGAGCGCGCGGTAAGCAGCGCGGTGATCGCCAGCTGGGCGGGCGCGCCCCAGAGGTAGTCGAGGACGATGTCCGTCTCGGCGGCCGCGTCGGCCAGGGCCTTGGCCGTCTCTTCCGCGTCAGCGGTCAGCCGCACCACGTCGTCGGCGCCCGCCTGGACCAGCGCGCGCAGCCGGCCGGCGTCGCGGCCCGCACCGACGACACGGCCGGCGCCGAGCCGCCTGGCCACCCGCACGGCCATCGCGCCGGCGTTGCCCGTCGCGCCGAGGACGAGCACGCCCTGCCCCGGCTCAAGCGGGACGCGGCGGCGCAGCGCGACCCACGAGGACATCGCCGGGTTCATCGCGGCGGCCACCGCGGCGACGTCCACCCCGGCCGGCAGCTCGACCGCGCGCTCCAGGTCAACGAGCGCCTTGTCCGACATCGTGCCGAGGACGTCGTCGCCGGCCGCGAAGTAGACGACGCGGCCGTCGGGCAGCCGTCCCACGCCGTCGACTCCCGGGATCATCGGCAGCGTGCCGCTGCTCGTGTAGTGCCGTCCCGCGGCGCCGCTGCGGACGCGCGGGTGCAGGCCGACGGCGAGGACGTCGGCGAGCACCTCGCCGGCGTCCGGGGCCGGCACCGGGAACGGCTGGTAGTGCGGCGGCTCATCGAACGATGTCACGACGGCCGCATTCATCATGGCCATGACGTCTCCTCTCCTGGCCGCGCTCCGCAGTGGTTCGGCGCGGGGCGCGATGCGATGTCAAATAGTTTGTGTCACGTACTAATTTAGTTGGTGGCACGGACTAAATCAACTAGCATGGCGGCATGACGTCCCGACCGCAGGAGCGGCTTGGCCCGGTGGACGGGCTGGCTCAGCTCTCGTTCCTCATCATGGGCATGCTGGAGCGGCGAGCCGACGAGCACGACCTGTCGATCGCGGCGACGCGGCTGCTCGGCGTGCTGCGGGATCGTGAGCCGACCATGAACGAGCTGGCGCGGGTGCTTGACCTCGACAAGTCGAGCGTCACCGGCCTGGTGGACCGGGCGGAGCGGCGCGGCCTCGTCGCCCGCGTGCCGTCGCCGGACGACAGGCGGTCGGTGCACGTCACGCTCACCGCGGAGGGGCGGTCGCTGGTGTCCGCGGCGGCGGCTCGGTTCGCCGCGGATATCTCTGCCGTGCTGGAACGGCTGCCGTCCCGCGACCGCGTCGCGCTCGACCGGATCGTCAGCCGCCTGCTCGTCGCCCACGCGGCCGGCCGAGGGATCGACCTGTTCGCCGGCACCGAGGGAGCGCACCGCTTATTTACCCGCCCGGCCCCGCCCGGCCCCGGCCGCCCGCTCCACCTGGCCGGTCAGTTGGAGAAGTCCTGGGTGAGCCAGACGGTGCCGGAGCCGCTGCGGTAGACCGTGATGCCGATGTGGGTGAACGTGCTGCTCAGGATGTTCATCCGGTGACCGTCGTCCGGCGGCTGCTCGTTGAGCATGGACTGGGTGAGGCCGACCGCCATCTGCGCGATGGCCGCGGCGGTGTCGGCCACCGGGCCGCCCTCGCCGATGTTCTCGCCGGCGGTGGTCCAGATGACGCCGGCCGCGGTCTCCCTCGCGCCGAGCGACGCCTCGCCCGGGCACTGGTGGGAGAGGCCGCAGCCGCTTGCCATGAGCTGGTTGTGCCTGGCGGAGCTGGCCTCAAGGCCCGGGGTGACCGTCAGCGCGGACAGCCCGGCCGTGGCGCGGGCCTGGTTGATCAGCGCGAGCACCTGGGCGGCGGCCGGGCCGCCCTGGTCCGCGGACGAACTGGGCACCGGATTCGCGGACGAGTTGGACGCGGGAGTGGCGGCGCCGCCGGCGGACTTCTTGCCTGACGTGCCGGTCGCGGACCCGGCCGATCGCGGCGACGCGGCGCGGGCCATCCGGCTCGACGGGATCGTCACCACCGTCGGCGGCACGGCGACGGCGAGATCGGCCGCGCTCGCGGGGCAGGTGGCCGTGCCACAGGCCGCCGGCATCCCGGACGCCGGGGCGGAGAGCACGCCGCGCGCCAGGTAGAGGCCGCCGCCGGCCAGCGCGGCCAGCACGACGACACCGGAGACCATGAGCCTTGTCCGGCGTGCGGGAGCGGCTGCCGCCCGCGGGCCACGATCCATCTGAACATCACCTACCGGCGTTGACATTAGGGCACCGGCCCGGCTCCTGTACCAGCTTGCCGGAATGTCACCAGTTCGTCAGGAATGGCACGTGGGGCCCCGTGATCCTTGTGCCCGGGTGAGCGGCGAGCGCGGCGGGGCCGGTCAGTCGCTGACCGGGCGGATGCGGCCCGAGCTCACCGTGTCGATGACGTGCCTGCGGAACAGCTCGGCGGCGGGCAGCAGCGGCTTGTCGGCCGGCCAGGTCAGGTAGATGTCGCGCTCGGCGCCGTCGTCAAGGATCGGCGGGTAGCGCACCGGGCCGGGCGACGCGACCGGCGAGCCCGCGCGCGGCGCGGGGACGATGGCGACGCCGAGGCCGGCCGCCACCAGGCCGCGGACGTTGGACAAGTCGTCGCCCTCGAAGACCACCCGGGGCCGGAAGCCGGCCGCCGCGCACAGGTCGTCGCCGAGCTTGCGCAGCGCCGACGTGGGCCGCAGGGCGATGAACGACTCGGCGGCGACGTCGGCGAGCCGGATGCCGGCTTTCCCGTCCGCCCCCGGCCGGCCGGCCAGCGGGTGGCTGGCCGGCAGCGCGAGGCGCAGCGGCTCGACCCCGATCCGCTGCGTCCGCACCGCGAAGTCGCCGGGGCGGACGGCCTCCGGGCCGACCCGGAAGCGGCGGGTGCCGATCTCCAGGTCCGCCGAACCGCCGTCGAGCGGCCGCCCGTGCAGCTCGTCGCGGGCGTGCGTCAGCAGGAACCCAACGTCCGGGTGCGCGGCGCGGAAGCTGCCGAGCAGGTCGGGGACCAGCCACGAGCCGAGGGACTGCGGGAACGCGACCGCGACCGTGCCCGTCTCCGGCGAGACGAACCGCGCCACCGCGTCGAGCCCGGCCCGCAGTTCCTCAAGCAGCCGGTCCACGTGCGGCTTGAACACCTCCCCCGTCCGCGTCAGCCGCAGCGTCCGGCCCGAGCGCTCCAAGAGCGGCGCCCCGACCTGCGACTCGAGCCGGGCCAGGGCGCGCGACACGCCGGACTGGGTGACCAGCTCACGCTCGCTCACCTCGGTCACGGTCACGCCCTCGGCGACCAGCGTGAACCAGCGCAGCACGTCAGTGTCCATAGAACTATGACTCTACCGCATGGATCACCCGACAAAGAGTCATTGGACGCATGGATGGGAAGCGGATTGACTGGACAGCGGAAAGGAAGACATCAATCTGGACGGGATGAGCCATCATGACGACCTCGGTTTTGAGCCGACTGCACGAGATCCGCGAGTCCTATGCCCGGCGGCGCACCCTGTGGCGCGAGCTGACCTCTTACATCACCGCCGACGACCTGAACGACATCGAGGCGGCCGTCGACCGCTGCGACGACGACTCCGGGACGGACCCGCGGATCGAGGAAATCCGCCGCATCCTCGCCGCCCAGCGGAGCATCGCCAGCCGCCCCTAGAGCCCAGCCGCCCCTAGAGCAGGAGGTCCCGGACGCCCACCCGCTTGATCGTGCCGATGATCGGCGCGGTCTCCACGGACTGCAGTCCGGGCAGGTCCGCCAGCCTCGTCGTCAGGTAGGCGTACAGGTGCCTGACGTCGCGAAAGACCGCGCTGACCGCGAGGTTGGTGGGGCCGGTGGTCGCGGCGGCGAACGGGATCTCCGGGTGCGCGGCCACCGCGCGCCCCGCCGCGTCAAGCGAGGCGGGCTCGACCTTCAGCCACAGCATCACGTTCGTGGTGACGCCGAGCACCGCGTCGTCAAAGTCGATGTCGAAGTAGAGCAACCCGGCCCCGCGCAGCTCCTCGATCCGCCGCCGGACGGTGGACTCGTGCCAGTGCGTCGCGGCGGCCAGCTCGGCGACCGGCGCCCGGCCGTCGCGGGCGAGCTCGGCGATGAGCGGGTCATCCTCAGCGCGCAGCGCCGTATCGGGGCCGGGGGGCGCCTGATCGGGCGGCTCCGGCAGCGCCTCGGCAAGCGCGGCCAGCTGGGCGTCCGACAGGGCGCGGGTAAAACCGACGTAAGCGACCGGAGAATACACGTGCAGTACCGACTGCGCGGTGATGGCGGTGACGTGCCTGCTGCCGGGCAGGCCGTGCAGGAACAGCGCGTTGCGCTGCTCCGGTGAGCGCGCCTGCAGCGTGCAGACGATCTCCGTGCCGCCCGAGTACAGCCTCACCCAGCGGGTATCGGGTCGGTGAGCGAGGGTGTCCGCGATGCGCTGGGCGCTGCCGGGTGCCGCCTGCAGCCGGACGATCCAGTCCACCCACCCGGCCCGCTGCCCGTCGATGAGGCCGTATACCCGCAGGCCGACGGTGTCTGCCAGCCGGCGGTAGCGGCGGGCGACGGTCTGGTCGGAGACCCCGAGTACCGCGGCGAGGAGGCGGAAGGACGCGCGCGGCGCCACCGTCAGCGCGTGGAGAAGCTGGCGGTCGACGTCATCGAGCTGACTGGTTTTCACGGATGCAAGCCTAACGATGTCGAGATCCGGCGCGATAGCCGCCGAATTGGGAGCAGCTGCCCGCTTGCGGCACGATAGACGCTGAATAGCGAAAACGGGGGAGGATAACCCAGTGGATAAGAAATGGTGGACCCTGGTCGCGGTGTGCGCGGGGGTGTTCATGCTGCTCCTCGACGTGACCATCGTCATCGTGGCGCAGCCGTCGATCCAGGCGGGGCTGCACGCGGGGTTCAGCGACGTGCAGTGGACGCTTGACGCCTACGCGCTGACCCTCGCCTCACTGCTGCTGACCTCGGGGGTGCTCGCCGACCGGTACGGCCGCAAGCTGCTGTTCACCATCGGGCTCGCGATCTTCACGCTCGGCTCGCTGCTGTGCGGCCTCGCCGTCAGCCCGCTGATGCTGATCGTGTCGCGCTGCGGCCAGGGGGTCGGCGGCGCGATGGTCTTCGCGACGTCGCTCGCGCTGCTCGGGCAGACCTACCGCGGCCGGGACCGCGGCGTCGCCTTCGGCATGTGGGGCGCGATCATCGGCATCTCCACCGCGCTCGGCCCGGTGCTCGGCGGGATCATCACGACCGAGTGGGACTGGCGAGGCATCTTCCTGGTCAACGTGCCGGTCGGCGTCTTCGCGGTGATCGTGACCGTCTTGCGGGTGGAGGAGTCTCGCTCGCCGCACCCCACGCCGCCGGACTGGGCCGGCTTCGTGCTGTTCACCGCCGCGCTCGTCAGCCTGATCTACGGGCTGATCAGGGCCGGGGAGAATTCATGGTCCGACGCCGGGGTGATCGGCTGCCTCGCCGCCGGGGTGGCGCTGCTCCTCGCGTTCGGCGTGACGGAGAGCCGGATCGCCCACCCGATGTTCGACCTGTCGCTGCTGCGCGTGCCGACGTTCAGCGGCGGCGCCATCGCGGCGTTCGCGATGAACGGCTCGCTGTACGCGATGCTGCTGTACTTCGTGATCTACCTGCAGGATGTCCTCGGTTACTCGGCGCTCGGCGCGGGCTTGCGGATCGCCGTGCTTTCCGCGGCGCAGCTGGTCACCTCGGTGATCGCGGGACGGCTGACCGAGAAGGTGCCGACCCGCTGGCTGATCGGTCCTGGCCTCCTGCTCGTCGGCATCGGGCTGCTGCTGATGGCCGGGATCAGCGGCACCTCGGACTGGACGCACCTGATTCCCGGGTTCATCGTCGCCGGCTTCGGCGGCGGCCTGGTCAACCCGCCGCTCGCCTCCACCGCCATCGGCGTCGTCCCGCCACAGAAGGCCGGCATGGCGTCCGGTATCAACAGCACCTTCCGGCAAGTGGGCATCGCCACCGGCATCGCCGCGCTCGGCTCGATGTTCACCGCGGCGATCTCGGGCCACCTGGCCGGCGCGCTGCCGCCGTCGCTCGCCGGCTCGGCGGGCAGCATGGTGAGCGCGATCCGCCAGGGCTCGGTCGCGCAGCTGATCGCCTCGGTGCCGCCGGCCGACCGTGGCCCGGTGGGGCTCGCGCTGCGGTCGAGCTTCGCCTCAGCGCTCAACGAGCTGCTCTACGTGACGGCGGGCCTCGCGCTCATCGGCGCGGTGTGCGCGATGGTGCTGATCCGCAAGAAGGACTTCCACCCGCAGGGCGGTGGCGCGCCGGAGCCGGCCGGGCGGACGCCGGCGCCGGAACCGGTCTGAGGCGGGGGCACGCCTCCGTTCCGGATGATGGCGGTTTTGCGCGGAGCCGGCGGCATACGAGCCGGGCGGGCGGTGTTGGGGTGATCTGGGAGAGGTGATCACCGAACATGCGGATGCGGCTGTCGATCTTGGACCTGGCGCCGATCGCGCGCGGGCAGAGCGCGCGGGAGAGTTTCGCGGCGAGCGTGGCGCTGGCGCGCCACGCCGAGGAGGCCGGCTACCAGCGTGTCTGGTACGCCGAGCACCACAACATGCCGTCGATCGCGTCGTCGGCGACCAGCGTGCTTATCGCGCACATCGGCGCGCAGACGACGTCGATCAGGCTCGGCTCTGGCGGCATCATGCTGCCGAACCACTCGCCGCTCGTCATCGCCGAGCAGTTCGGCACGCTTGAGGCGATGTACCCGGGGCGGATCGACCTGGGCCTTGGGCGGGCGCCCGGTTCCGACCAGCAGACCACGTACGCGCTGCGGCGCGACCCGCGGGCCGCCGAGGCGTTCCCGCGCGACGTACTTGAACTGCAGGCGTACCTGGCCGGGGACAGCCGGGTGCCCGGGGTGGACGCCGTCCCTGGGAAGGGTGCGCGGGTTCCGCTGTACATCCTCGGGTCGTCACTGTTCGGCGCGCAGCTGGCCGGCCTGTACGGGCTGCCGTACGCGTTCGCCTCGCACTTCGCGCCCGATGCCCTGGATGAGGCGATCGCGGCCTACCGCAGCGAGTTCAAGCCGTCCGCGCAGCTGGACGCGCCGTACGTGATCGCCGGGGTGAACGTGACCGCCGCCGACACGGCCGAAGCGGCCAGGGCGCAGCTCGAGGTGGTGCGGCGGGCGCGGGCGGCGAGCCTGTTCGGGCGGCGCTTCGGGCTTGACCCGGCGGAGATCACCGACGCGCAGGCCGATGAGCTGCTGGCGGGCGGGGCGGCGGTGCACGTGGACCAGATGCTCAGCTACTCGGCGGTCGGCACGCCACGGGAGGTCGGCGAGTACCTCGATGCCTTCAGGCAGAAGACCGGGGCGGACGAGCTCATCGTCGTGCACCAGGCGCGGGGCATCGAGGAGCGGCTGCGCTCGGTCACCCTGACGGCCGAGGCCGTCGCGGGGTGAGCGGCTAGCGCCGCCACCGTCGGCTAGCGCTCGCCGAGGAAGGCGAGGACGGCCAGGACGCGGCGGTGGTCTTCATCCGATGGCGGGAGGCCGAGCTTGGCGAAGATGTTGCCAACGTGCTTCTCGACGGCCCGCTCGGAGACCTTGAAGCGATCGGCGATCGCGGCGTTGGAGCGGCCCTCGGCCATCAGGGCGAGCACGTCGTGCTCACGGGCGGTGAGCGCGTCGAGTACGGCCGTGTGGCGGGTGGCGCGGAGCAGGCCGGTGACTACCTCGGGGTCGAGGGCGGTGCCGCCCGCCGCGACCCGGGTGATCGCGTCGGTGAACTCAGTCACGTCCGCGACCCGGTCCTTCAGCAGGTAACCGACGCCGCCGGAGCGCATGCTCAGCAGGTCGGACGCGTACCTGGTCTCGATGTACTGAGAAAACACCAGGATGCCGACCTTGGGGTACGCGCGGCGGATCGCGATCGCGGCGCGCAGTCCCTCGTCGGTGTGATGCGGCGGCATCCGGACGTCGACGATCGCGACGTCGGGATCGTGGGTTTCCACCGCCTTCAGCAGGGCTTGCGCGTCGCCGACCGCGGCCACGATCTCGTGGCCGCGGTCGGCGAGGATCTCCTTGAGGCCCGCCCTGATCACGGCGGAGTCTTCGGCGATGACGATGCGCATGGCTTCCGTGCTTCAGGCGTGGGACGGGAGTTCGACGGTGACGGTGGTGGGGCCGCCGGGCGGGCTGCTGATCTCGATCCGGCCGTCCACGGTGCGGACGCGCTCGGCCAGGCCGCGCAGGCCGCCGTTCTGCGTGGGCTTGGCCCCGCCGGCGCCGTCGTCGGTGACGCGGACCCGCAGCAGGCCGGGCACGTGCACGGCCTCGAGGGTAGCGTGCCTGGCGCCGCTGTGCCGGGCCACGTTGGCGAGCAACTCGGCGGCGGAGAAGTAGGCGATGGTCTCGATCGCGGCCGAGGGCCGCTCCTGGATGTCGGTGATCAGCTCGACGGGCACGGCGCTGCGCTCCGCGAGGGTGGCGAGCGCGTCGGCCAGGCCGTTGTCGAGCACCGGCGGGTGGATGCCGCGGGCCAGCGTGCGCAGGTCCGCGATCGCCTCGAGGGCGCCACGGTGCGCGTCCTCGACCAGCTGGGTGACCCGGGCCAGGTCGATGCTGCTCGGGTCGTAGAGCTTGTCCCTGGCCAGGCCCAGCTTCATGGCCACGGCGACCAGCTGGGCCTGGGTGCCGTCGTGCAGGTCCCGCTCGATCCCGCGCAGCCGGGCGGCGGAGTCGTCCACGACCCGGGCCCGGCTCTGCTCGAGCACCTGGATCCGCTGGGCGGACGAGCCCGACCCGACGAGCAGGCCGCGCATCAGCCACAGGTCGGCCCGGGTGAGGGCGTGCGTCGCCCACGGGGCGCTGAAGAGCAGCAAGATGCCGAGCAGAACGGCCGCGAGCGAGTTGTCCACGCCCAGGCCGCCGAAGCCCCGCAGGCCGAGCGCCCGCCAGGCCGGGAAGGTCACCAGGAACAGCCCGCCGACCCAGCGAACCGCGATGACGGACATGGCCAGCGCCGCGAGCGGGAGCTTGACCAGGAAGTAGGCGCGCGCCCGCCAGCCGGCCGAGTCGCGTATCCGGGTGCCGAAGTAGTTGGCGAGCTCGTTGCGCGGCACCACGGCGGTGAAGGCGACGCCCGCCGCGGCGGCCAGGTCGGCGACCTGCGACGGCGGCAGGTAACTGGTGGTGAGCCCGGGCTTGGTCTCCCACTCCCTGGCCTTCCCGCCGGCGGCGGCAACCGCCTTGGCCAGGCTTGCGGCGGTCGCGGTGTCCGGCGTCGCCACCTTCACGTAGCTCACGGGCCGCAGCGGCGGCGGAGCCGGGATGTCCTCGCCGAGCTGCGCGCGGGCGAGGAAGCGGGCGGCCGTGCCGAGCTTGCGCACCGGGGCAGTCGAGACTGCCCAGAAGATGCCGTTCTCGAGCATGGGCACGATGAAGGTGACGGCGGCCACCGCGAGCAAGAAGCTGGTGACGGTGTACCCGAGCTCGGCCCAGGCGCGCTTGGTGAACGGCGCCGCCAGCGCGCGCCGCACGGAGGATGCGGCGGTCTCTGGCGTCCGGGCGGTCTCGGTCATGAGGTGATTGTCGTACGAGTTGGCGGTGATGTGACCGCCTGCTTGGGGAGTTTGTGTGCTCATGGCTTGATCGTCGCGCCGGCGGCGGGTCGCGGACGATCGTGGCAGCCGAGGCCGTTTGGTACGGCTAGCACGACGTCAGGGGTTCGCGGGCGCCACGGCCACCGTATAGTCAGCCGGCTCGCGCGCATTTAAACATTGACGGTTGTGAATTAAGTCAATAATCATCTACGGCGGTACCCCGTTGTTCACGTCGTTACCGCCGGATTCGAATGCCTCAGGCATTGCTCGGCACGGTGTTATGCTACCCGTGCCCGGGCGGGGCGACGGATTCCCCAACAGGCTCTAACGCCTGGGGTCGAGCGGCTGAGCGTCATGACTTTTCGGGGAGGACGGTTCTCATGACCCCACGGCAGGTTGGAAACTATCGCCTTGATCGTTTGCTTGGTTCTGGCGGAATGGGACAAGTTTATGAGGCGTATGACACATACCGAGACAGGTACGTCGCGCTCAAGCTGCTGCCAAAAGGGTCCGCTGACGACCAGGAGTACCTTAAGCGATTCCTTGCTGACTCGCATGTCGCCGCGCAACTGAGGGAACCGCATGTCATCCCCATTCATGACTACGGCGAGCTCGACGGCCAGATCTTCATCGACATGCGCTTGGTGGACGGTACCGATATGGGCGCGCTGCTCGCCGGATGCGACCGGATCGATCCGGAGCGGGCGGTTTACCTCATCAGCCAGGTCGCCCAGGCCCTGGATGCGGCGCAGGCCGATGCCCTCGTCCACCGCGACATTAAGCCCTCGAACATCCTCGTCACGTCCAACGACTTCGTTTACGTGGTCGACTTCGGCGTGGCCCGGTCGATCGGCGGCGTGCCGACGGCGCTGGGGGTCACCGGGGCGACGACCGGAACGCTGCACTACATGGCGCCGGAGCGGTTCGTCGGCCGCGACGTTGACGGACGAGCCGACGTCTATTCCCTGGCCTGTGTGCTGCACGAGTGCGTGACCGGCGCGCCGCCTTATCCGGGCGAAGACCTGTCCGCCCTCATGTATGCCCACCTCTACTCCAGTCCTCCGCCGGCCAGCAGCCTCGTCGAGGGGGTGCCGCCGGCCCTGGACGCCGTGCTCGCCCGCGGCATGGCCAAGGACCCGGACGACCGCTTTCCGACCGCTGGCGAGCTGGCGGCGGCCGCCAGCGAAGCCCTGCTGACCGAGGCGCCGGCCCCACCGCCCATGACAGAGCCGCCCATGACAGAGCCGCCCATGACGCAGACGATGACCGAGCTGCCGGGACCGGCCTGGACCGAGGGGCCGGGTCAGGAAGCGGAGCCAGCGGGCCGCCGCGACGCCGGGCAGGCCCCTGACCGCCCGGCTGACAGCCCGACGCTTACGGTGATCGCGGCCGGCGCCGGCGCCGGGGGCGGCATCCACTCACCGCGGTACGTGCCGCAGGCCGCAGGTCCCGAGTCAGACGGCGGTCGGCGGCCGCCCGGCGGAGCGGCGCGCGGCCCGGCCCGCGGGCTTTCCTGGCGCCGCCTTGGCGTGCTGCTGCTTATCGTGGCGGCGGCCGTGGCAGTGCCGATCGTGATCGTCCTCATGGCTTCCGCGAAGCCGGAAACCAGCGCCTCCGCTAAACCGGGCCCAAGTGGCTCCGGCACGACGAGCGCCGGCGCCGCGGCACCGGCGGTCTCTGCCTCAGCGGCCGGCGGCGGGCCCGTTGCCAGCCTTCCCACGGTCGCGGCGGAGCTGCCGGCCGGCAAGAACCCCAGTTACGTCGAGGTCGCGCCGAACGGCCGGTTCGCGTACGTCGCCGATCCGGGGGCCGGGGTGATCACCGTGCTCAACACGGCCACTGACCTGGTGGCCGGGACCGTGAAGATCCCCCAGGGGCCGCCCCAGTTCGTCTCGTTCTCGCCGGACAGCCGGACCGCCTACGTCAGCGTCTACAACCCGGGCAAGGCGGCGGTGCACCTCATCGCGTTCATCGACACCGCCACCCGCACGGTGACATCCACCGTGCAGGTGGACAACTTCACCCCGGGCCCGTCGACGACGAGCCCGGACGGGCGGTTCCTCTACGTGCCGAACCACAACACGGCGCTGACCGGCACCCACGAGAACGTCGTCGACGTGATCGACACGGCGACCAGGAAGCTGATCGGCCACATCGCCGTCCCGGCGAACCCGCACTGGGTCGTCTTCGGCAAGAACGGGCTGCTGCTTTACACCACGGACCACATGTCCGCCAAGGTCACGGTCGTCAATGCCGCCACGGGCCGCATCGTCACGAGCATCCGGGTCGGCGAGACCCCGCACAGCGAAGACATCTCGCCCAACGGCCGCCGCCTGGCGGTCACCAGCTTCGCAGGTAACGAGGTCTTCGTGATCAACACCGTGACCGACCGGGTGATCGCGCAGATCCCGGTCGGGAGGAACCCGGTGGACATCGCGTACTCACCGGACGGTGAGTACCTCTTCACGGTCAACAACGAGGACAACTCGGTCACGGTGATCGACACCGCGGACAACCGCGTCGTCGGCACGGTCGCGACGGGGAAAGCTCCGACGAGCATCTCCGTGCTGCCCAACGGGCGCCGGGCGTACGTCACCGACGAGAACGGCGGCACCATCGAAATCCTGAACCTTGGGCACTGAGGGCGTGCGGCCCTCACTCAACTAGCCGTCGGCGCGGGTTCCTGGCCGGCGTCCGCTGCCTTGCTGCGCAGCCCGCCCGGTCGGTGGCGGTCGGCCCGGTCGCGGCCGTCCGCGACCGGCTTGATCAGCAGCGTGGCCGCGGTTAGCCAGAGCGCGGCGAACAGCACGCTGGCGAGGATGTCGGTTGGATGATGCTCGCCCCGGTACATGCGGGCGACCGCGATCAGGACCGGCATGACAATCGCGGGGATCAGGAACAGGTAGCGCCACCAGCCGCGAGCGTGGCCGAAGACCAGGATGGCGATGGCGACGTAGAGGCACGTGGTGGCGGCCATGTGGCCGGACGGGAACGCCGACGTGGGCAGGTTGGAGTCCAGGTGCGTTACGTCCGGCCGCGGCCGCTTGACGATGCTGGCGACCAGCAGGAACGCGGCCAGCTCGCCGAGCATGACCACGGCGAGGAAGATCACCGGGCGCCAGCGCCTGGTGGCGGCGATGAACACCACGCAGGTGGCGACGCTCACGATGAGGATGTCCTGGGTGGCCCCGAGGTTGCTTGCGATCAGGCTCCAGTGAGTCAGCCCGGCGGTGCGATGCGCGGCGAACCAGTGCGGGATCGTATGGTCGCCGAGCAGGTTCCCGTTTCCGTTGTGCGTGATCATGATCAGCTTGCCGATGCCGGTGATAGCACCGACGATCAGGACCCAGGCGATCAGTACCCTGGCGGCGATACGGCCGAAGGCGCGAGCGCGGTCGTGTTGCATGGTTGACTCCGGTTCGGTCGGTTTGAGGTCGGCGCGGGCCTCGGGCTCCAGGCCCTCGGTCACCGGATCGGTCACCGGCTCGCCGGCGGCCTGGCGGGACAGTTCGAAGGCGAAGGCAGTAATCCCCAGCCAGGCGATACCGAGCGCCCAGGCGCCAAGCACATCGGAGACGTAATGGACGCCGAGCAGGAGCCGGCTGGCGCCGATGGCCACGATCAGCGTGACGATCACGACCGTGAGCACGCGGCGCCACGCACCGCGGACCGCGGGCAGGAAGACAAGGAACAGCGCGCCGTAGCAAACGATCGAGCCGAGCGCGTGCCCGCTCGGGAAGCTGTCGCCATTGCCGTACGCGATGGGGTGCGCCACCACCGGCCGCAGCCTGCCGACGAGCGCCTTGAGCACCGGGTCGAGCACCAGCTCGCCCCCGCCGGCGACCAGGAGATAGGCCGCGAGCCGCCACCGCCGCCTGATGGCGAGCACGACGGCGGCCGCCCCGGTCAGCGTCCACAGCACGCCGCCGCTGCCCAGCCAGGTGACCGCCTTGACGACGCTGACCGCCACGGAGCTCGTCGCGACCAGGCCGTTCAGCCAGGTCGCGGTGCTGTGATCGGCCGACTCAAGCGGCGCCCAGCGCAGCCGCACCAACAGGAGCAGGACCGCGAAGAGGAACGCCGCCACGGTGACGATAACGAGCGGGGCGAGAGTGCGCCGGGGGGCAGTGGCTTGAACCGACATGGGCCCTGCACTGCCCACGGTGAACCGTTTTACGCATACGCGCCGTCGTTTACCAACTCACTGACGAGGTAGTGACGGGTATGCATTCTGTCTCGGCTGCGGGCGCAAGGCGCACCGCAAGGCAGGCCTCCAATAGCCCGGCCGCCCACTTCCTGGCCCGCGCGGGCCTGACCGCGCGCGGTGTCATCTACATCCTGGTCGGCTGGGTCGCGGTGCTTGTCGCCCTGGGGCACAGCTCACGCGAGGCGGACCAGCTGGGCGCCTTGCAGCTGCTCGCGGCCAAGCCGTACGGGCTGGTCTCGCTCTGGCTGCTCGGCATCGGCTTCGCCGCGTACGCGCTGTGGCGGCTGAGCCAGGCCGCGTTCGGCGTCACCGGCGAGCCCGGGGCCGGCCCCAGGCTCAAGTCGCTGGCCCGGGCGGTCATCTACGCGGGCCTGTCTTACCTGACCTTCACGGTGATCTCCGGCACGAGCAAAAGCCAGTCTGGCCAGCAGCAGGACTTCACGGCCAGCGCCATGCACCACCCGGCCGGCCGGTGGCTGGTCGCCATCGTCGGGCTGATCATCGTCGTCTGCGGCATCGCCCTCGTTGTCGAGGGTGCGCGCAAGAAGTTCATGAAGCAGCTGCAGACGGCGCAGATGAGCGCCAGGACGCTTCGCGTCGTCAGGCTGCTCGGCATGACGGGGACCATCGCGCGCGGGCTGGTCTTCGCCTTGGTCGGCGTGCTGGTGGTGGATGCCGCGATTACCCATAAGGCATCCCAGTCCGGCGGCATCGACAAGGCGCTCCTGACACTGCGCGACCAGCCGTTCGGCGAGTTCCTGATGCTGCTGGCCGCGCTCGGCCTGCTGGTCTTCGGTATCTACGGGCTGTGCGAGGCCCGCTGGCGGAAGGTCTGAGCTCAGCTCGGACCAGGAAAGGAAGGCTGGCGTGGCTGACGTCGCGGTGGTGGCGCACTCAAGTAAGACCTTTGGCGGCGGCCTGCCCGAGTTGCGGCGGATCCTGGCCAGCGAAGGCGTAACCGATCCCCTCTGGTACGAGGTAGCGAAGAGCCGCCGCGCTCCCAAGTTCGCCCGGCGCGCAGCGGCCAAGGGCGTCGACGTGCTGTTCGTCTGGGGCGGCGACGGCACCGTCCAGCGGTGCGTCGACGCGGTTGCGGGTACGGACACGGCCGTGGCCATCCTGCCCGCGGGGACGGCGAACCTGCTGGCGGAGAACCTGAACGTGCCGCATGACCTCGCTGAGGCGGTCCATGTCGGCTTGCACGGCGACCGCCGCAGGCTCGACACCGGCTGGGTGAACGGCGAGCGGTTCATGGTGATGGCGGGCGCGGGCTTCGACGCGCGGATGATCGCCGACGCCGACCAGGGCGCGAAGGACCGGCTTGGCCGTTTCGCCTACGTCGCCACCGGGCTGAGGAACCTAGGCGCGCGCCGGGTGCGGGCGACCGTCACGGTGGACGGCAAGCGCTTCTTCACGGGCAAGGTCTCGTGCGTGCTGACCGCGAACGTCGGCAAGATCCTCGGCGGGGTCGAGGCCTTCCCGCAGGCGCGGCCCGATGACGGGCGCCTTGAGCTCGGCGTGGTGACGGCACGCGATCCGGTCCAGTGGGCCAGGACCTTCACCAGGCTCGCCCTCGGTCAAGCGGAGCGGTCTCCCTTCGCCAAGGTCACGCAGGGGGCGAAGGTCAAGATCCGGTTCGACCGGAAGGTCCGCTACGAACTTGACGGCGGCGCGCGCCCGGCCAGCAAGAAACTGCGCGTCAAGGTGTGCCCGGGCTCGATCACGATGTGCGTCCCGGGTGACGGTACCTCCAGCTAGCTCGCGCGTGGCTGCGTGGTTTCCCGCCGGCGGCGTCACGCTGACGGGGCGCTGACCCGGGACGCTGACACGACGGCCCGCGAGGAGGATGCTTGGGGCATGGCTGACTGGGTGGGACGGTCCGCCGCCGACATCGCGGCGGCGGTCAGGGCGGGCGAGGTCACGGCGGGCGAGGTCGTCGCCGCGCACATCGGCCGGATTTCGCGGCTGAACGCGGAGCTCGGCGCGTTCACCAGGATTCGGGCCGCGGAGGCGGCCGCCGAGGCGCAGGCGGTCGACGCTCGGGCGGATCGCACCGAGCTACCGCTCGCCGGGGTCCCTGTCGCGGTGAAGGACTGCGCCGCGGTGACCGGCGAGCCGATGAGCTACGGCAGCGCCGCGTTCCCCGCGGCGCCGCAGCAGCACGATCACCCGGTGGTGGCGCGGCTGCGCGCGGCCGGCGCCGTCGTGGTCGGGCTCACCAACCTGCCCGAGCTGGCGATCTACCCCTTCACCGACAGCGTGTACGGCGTCGCGCGCAACCCGTGGGACCAGCGGCGGACGCCGGGCGGGTCGTCGGGCGGCAGCGCGGCGGCGGTGGCCGGCGCGCTCGTGCCACTCGCGCACGGTACCGACGGCCTCGGGTCGGTCCGGATCCCCGCGGCCGCCTGCGGGCTGTTCGGCATCAAGCCGGGGACTGGCGTGGTACCCGCCGACCTCGGTGAAACCGGCTGGCACGGCCTGACCGAGCACGGACCGCTGGCCACCACGGTCACCGACGCCGCGCTGATGCTCGGGGTGATGGCCGGGACCAGCTACTCACTCGACACCCAGGGACCGCTGCGCATCGCCGTGTCAGTCCGGCCGCCCGGCCCTGGCATCATCGTGCACCGCTCGTGCAGCGCGCCGGTCCGCGCCTTCGCCGGCCTGCTCGGCAAGTCCGGGCATGAGGTCACGGACGCCGATCCGCCCTACCCGGGCTGGCTGGTACCCGTCATGCTCTCTTACTGGGTGACCGGCCCGGCCGCCGAGGCGGTCGGCCACGCGTCAGGGATGGAGCCGCGCACCCGCCGTCACGTCCGGGCGGGCCGCCTGGTGGCCCGGGCCCGGGCGCCGCGCGGGTCCGACCGCGCGCGGCTGCGCGCGGTCCTCGAGCCGTTCTTCGAGCGGTACGACGTGCTCGTCATGCCGGCCCTCGCCCGCCCGTGCCCGCCGGCGCGCCGCTACGGCGAGCGGTCCTGGCTGGCCAGTGTCGTCAGGTCGCTGACGTTCGCGCCGATGACCGGGGTATGGAACATGGCAGGCTACCCCGCCGCGTCGGTGCCCGCCGACGGGCCTGGCCTGCCGGCCGCGGTGCAGCTGGTAGCCGCTCCGGGCCGCGAGCAGACGCTGCTCGCGCTCGCCGCCGAGATCGAGCGGTCAAGCCCGTGGCGGCGGCACGCACCGGGATACGACCCGGCCGGATAAGCGGGTCGTTGTCCCGCTTGCGCCCCACGTGCGCCCCTGGCCCGGCGCTAGCAGACGGCGGTGCCAGAATGACTCACGTGGACTACCCGCACGCACCAGTTCCGGCATTCTTGTTCGACCTCGACGGGACGCTGATCGACAGCGTCTACCAGCACGTCGTCGCGTGGCGCGCCGCGCTGAGCGCGATCGGCATCGACCTGTCCGTCTGGCGGATTCACCGGCGGATCGGGATGAGCGGCGGCTTGTTCGTGCAGGCCCTGCTGCGCGAGACCGGCCGGTCGCTGTCGGCCGCGGACATCGAGAAGCTGCAGCAGGCGCACGCCAAGGAGTACACCAGGCAGCTCGGCTCGGTGACCGCGCTGCCCGGCGCGCGGGACCTGCTCGCCGCGCTCACCGCCGCGGGCGTGCGGTGGGGCATCGCGACCAGCGGGTACGCGGCGACCGCCCGTCCCTCCCTTGAGCTGCTCGGTCTCCCCGAGGACACCCCGATGGTGACCAGGGACCTGGTGCGGCACGCTAAGCCGGATCCCGACCTGTTCCTCGCCGCCGCCGCCTTGCTCGGCGTGGACCCGCGGCACACGATGGTCGTCGGCGACAGCGTCTGGGACCTGCTCGCCGCCCGCCGCGCCGGGGCGCTCGGCATCGGGCTCCAGTCGGGCGGCTACGGCCGGGAGGAACTCGAGCGGGCTGGCGCCTACCGGGTGTACGCAGACCCGGCCGAGATGCTCGCGCGGATCGACGAGGCCGGCGTCAGGCTCGGCGAGGCCGACGCGAACTGACCGAGACCGGCACCGCGCGTTGAACTCCCCCGGCATTGCTTACCTGCTGCTTGACGGCGGCGGCGCGGCCGCACGGGAAGACGACCTGCTCGCGCTCGCCGCTGAGGTCCATGGCGGCGCCGACCCGACGGCCGCGCGGCGGGCCGCCCTGGTGCGGCGGCGGCAGCCTGGCTTCGCGCTCGCGGAGGCGCGGCACGGCGGCTACCTGGTCGGCTACGCATCCGGCATGCCGCTGCGACCGTCGACGTCCTGGTGGCGGGGGCTGACCACGCCGCTGCCCGCGGACGTCACGACCGAGCACCCCGGCCGCACGTTCGCGCTGACCGAACTGCTTGTGCGGGCCTCCTGGCGACGGCAGGGCATCGGCCGGGAACTGCACGACCTGCTGCTCGGCGGCCGGGCCGAGGAGCGGGCCACGGCGCTCGTCCCGCCGGGCGCGGGCGCCGCCCAGCGCGCGTTCGCCGCCTGGGGCTGGCAGAAGGCGGCCCGGGCCCGCGGCGACGGCGGTCCGGCCGACTTGGGTGCCCCGGTCGTGGACGTCATGCTCATCGCGCTGCCCGTGCCCGCCCATGAGTCACGGTCCTGGTTAGGGGGTTACCCGCGGGCTTGCCGCTGGTCAGCCGTTAATGCGGTCGAGCGCCGCGAAGATCGACTCGCTGACCGCGTCGACGGGCGGCGACGCGTCGATCCGCACGAGGATGCCGCGCGTGGTGTAGTAGTCGAGCAGCGGCCGCGTGTGCTCGGTGAACACGTCGAGGCGGTGCCGTGCGACCTGCGCCGAGTCATCCGCGCGGCCCTCGCCGCGGTCGGCCAGCCGGTCGGCGAGCACCTCGGGCGGCACCTCCAGGTACACCACGGCCTGCGCGCTCATGCCCGCGTCCGCGGCGGCCTGAGCGGCGGCCTCGGCCTGCGGCACGGTGCGCGGGAAGCCGTCGAGCACCCAGCCGCCTTCCGCGTGGGCCGCGAGGACCCGGCCCATGATCAGGCTGAGCACCAGTTCGTCCGGGACCAGGTCGCCGGCGTCAAGGTAGCGCTGCAGCGTCTTGCCGGTCTCGGTCTGCCGCGCCACCTCGTCGCGGAAGATCTCGCCGCTTGAAATGTGCGGCACGCTGTACCGGCTGGCGATCCGCTCGCCCTGGGTGCCCTTTCCCGAGCCCGGCGGGCCGAGCATGATGACGCGCATCGGGCCGTGTCCTCCCGTTTCCCGCGAGATTCGCGTTGTTCCTGACTGCTCCCGTCTATACCAGGTCGCCGTGGCGGCCGCGCGGGCGGGGCGGCGCCGGCGGCGGGCGGCCCGGCCGTGCTGCACTTACCAAGCACGGTGCTTGACATGCCAAGCTTGCTTGGTATAGTTAGCAGTAGATACCCCGTAGAGGAGGAACCATGACCGAGAACGAGAAGGTCACCGAGAACGTGACCGAAGACGAGAACGTGACCGAAGACGAGAACGTGACGTCAGACCTGGCGGAGGAGGTCGTCGGCGCCGTACGCACGAGCCAGCAGCGGACGATCGAGGCGGCCAAGAAGAGCCAGCAGCTGACGATCGAGACGGCCAAGAAGATCGCCGAGGCCCTGAGCACCGCCGCGTCCACCGCCGCGGCGAAGCTGCCCGGCCACCGGCTCGCTGGCCGGCTTCCGGCCCCGCCGTTCGCCGACGGGCTGCCCAAGCTGCCCAAGCTGCCGGAGGCGGACGCAGTGCGGGCCGCCGCCCGTGAGTACGCCCACCGGCTGGTCGCCGAGCAGCGCAGGTTCGCCGGCGAGGTCGTCGCCGAGCAGCGCCGGTACGCCGGCGAGCTGGTCTCGGCGGTCTCCGGCGCGCGTCACGCCGACGAGGCCGCGCCGACCGCGGAGTAACCCACCGCTCCCGTGAATCGCCCGGTGCGCGGCGGTGCCGGACCCAGCTGGGTCCGGCACCGCCGCGCACTATAGTTTGCGGTACATGATGCGTGACGGGAAGAAGGGGGATGCCATGCCGGAACCGCGGGAGACCTGGGCGGCGCAGCGCCAAGTGCTCGGCGCGTTCATCCGCGAGCAGCGTAAGCAGGCCAACCTGTCCCTGCGCCAGCTCGCCGAGCGGACCAGGCTGTCTAACCCCTACCTCAGCCAGGTCGAGCGCGGGCTGCACCAGCCCTCGGTGCGCGTGCTGCGGGCGATCTCGGACGCGCTCAACCTGTCCGCCGAGACGCTGCTCACCCAGGCGGGCCTGCTCGACCAGCTGGCTGGCGGGGCCGACGCCGGCCCCGGAGGCACCGCCGACGCCGGCGAGCCGGACGTCCCGGACACCGAGCAGGCCATTCGCGCCGACAAGCGGCTGACCGAAGACCAGAAGTCCGCCCTGCTCGTCGTCTACCGCAGCATGCTCCAGCCGGCCGGCTGAGCGGCTCATGCCCGACGAGCACCGGGCACTCGATGCGGTCGCGGGCTCGCTGCGCTGCCCGGTCTGCGCCGGCCGGGTCCAGGTGGGCGACGGCCAGGTCGAGTGCTCGCGGTGGCACAGCTTCAACATCGCCCGCCAGGGCTACGTCAGCCTGACCAGCGGCCGGGGCGGCCCGGGCACCGGCGACAGTGCCGCGATGGTCATGGCACGCGAGCGGTTCCTCGGCGGCGGGCACTACCGGCCGCTGGCCGACGCGATCGCCGGGCTCGCCGCCACGCTGGACCGCGGCGCCCCCGGCCTGGTGCTCGACCTGGCCGGCGGCACCGGCTACTACCTCGCCCGCGTCCTGGACGCGCTACCAGCACGTCACGGCGCCTGCGCCGACCTGTCCGCGCCCGCGCTGCGCCGGGCCGCGCGGGCGCACCCGCGGGCGGTGGCGCTCGGCGCCGACGCCTGGCAGCGCCTGCCGCTCGCCGACGGCTCGGCGGCCGTGGTGCTGAGCGTCTTCGGCCCGCGCAACGCGGCGGAGATCCGGCGCGTGCTCGCGCCGGGCGGCGCGCTCGGCATCGC
>Ga0265338_10000682_pt1 | contig 58347 bp, 53 predicted proteins | sample 42126metaG_FD_193579 | JGI IMG/M metagenome (GOLD analysis project Ga0265338, IMG submission 193579) | Rhizosphere microbial communities from Carex aquatilis grown in University of Washington, Seatle, WA, United States - 4-21-26 metaG | ecosystem: Host-associated > Plants > Roots > Rhizosphere... | reverse complement strand
GTACGACGTGTTCTCGCGTGCGGGCGAGACCGGGGCACTCAAGGTCGTGCTGCACCGCGTCTGAGCGGTCGACCGTCAGCTCTCCACAACCTCTTCGCCGGCTCGTGCCGGCTCGATGCGCCCGCCGACCAGGTTCAACACCCGGTCGGCGGCGTTCGTGAGCCGAGGGTCGTGGCTGACGGCGAGCACCGCACCACCCGCCACGCAGTGCGCGCGCAGGAGGCCGATCACGAGCCTCGCGGTGTCGTCGTCGAGGCTTCCGGTCGGCTCGTCGGCCAGCAGGAGCGGCGGATTGTTGGCGAGCGCCCGCGCGACTGCGATGCGCTGGCGTTCGCCACCCGACAGCTCGGGCGGGTACACGTGCATCTGCCGTTCGAGGCCGACCTCGCGCAGCAGCTCCTCGGCGCGGGCCTGGCGTTGCTTGCGGTGCAACTTGCCGCCGAGTGACACGATCTCGACGTTCTGCAGGGCATCGAGGTGCGGGAGCAGGTTGTGCAGCTGGAAGACGACTCCCACCTGCTCGCGCCGGAACCGATCGAGTCGGTGACGATGCGAGAGCTCACGCCCGTGCACCCGGATACTGCCCGAGGACGGGCGATCGAGCGCGGCGATGAGATGGACAGTGGTCGACTTGCCGCTCCCCGACGGTCCCTCGAGCACCACGAACTCCCCGTCGTCGACGGTGAAGCTGAGATGGTCGAGCACGATGCCGCGCCGCCCCGGATACGACTTCACCACGTCTTCGACGTCGAGGGCGTGACTCGCCCCGTGGTTGTCACTCATGTTGCAGCGCCACCAGCGGCGAGAGCCGGGCGGCCTGGATCGCCGGATACAACGCGCCGAGCACCGCCATCCCGAACGCGAACCCGAGCGCGCGCCCGAAGATCGCGGTGTGGTACACGGGATGGAAGACGCCTCGGAGGTCGGGCAGCCGCGACAGGAGCGCGACCGCGCCGAAACCGATCCCGATCCCGGCCGCGGCGCCGATGAGGCTCACGAACAACGCCTCGCCGATCACGAGCCCGAACAGGCGGCGCCGGTTCCAACCCGCGGCGCGCAGCAGCCCGAACTCACGTATCCGCTCGTAGAACGACAGCAATGACGTGTTCATCACGCCCGTCGCACCGATGAAGAGGGCGAGGATCGAACCACCGACGTTGGCCGCGGTGATCAACACCAAGTTGCGGTCGACCCGGCCGAACTCGCTCTCGCTCTTGACCGTCGCGAGCCGGGGGTTCGTCTTCTCGATCGACCGGCGGATGGCTGCCACCTTCGCGTGGGGATCCACCCGCACGACCGCGAGTGTGTACACACCCGGAAGCGTGTGCCAGGCCTGGAGCTCGGCGAGCGGGAACATGCCGCCCTCGTCTGCGATCGACACGTTCGTGGAGAAGATCCCCACGACCCGGAAGGTGCGTTCCTCGATCTTGAACTTGCCGCCGACACCGACGCCGTAATCCTTCGCGGCGCGCCAGCCGAGCATGATCTCGTTGGTCGCAGTCTTGGTGAACGAGCGACCGGCCACGACCTGCACGCCGTACGGGACTTCGTCGGCCGGCTGCATCCCGACCTCGAGGAAGAACGGGTGGTCGGCGTTGATCTTGCCGGTCTGCACGAAGACCCCGATGGCGCTCGCAACGCCCTTCGTGGCGCGCATGGAGTCGATCTCCTGCTTCGAGATCGTGCTGTAGAGAATGTCGGAGGCGCCCTTTTGCGAGACCGTGAAGTCGGCCTTTCCGATTTGCAGCACCGAGACCGCGGTGTCGCGCAGCGAGCTCGTGAGCACACCGAGCGCGAGCACGGCGGTGACACCGATCGCCACGGCGACGGCGGTGACGACCGCGCGGAGGCGCCGCCGCCAGACGTTGTGCGCGAGCAGACCGAGGAACGTCACGAGGACCGTTCCGGGGGGTTACGCACGGATTGCATCATTGCATCCTTACCCACCCGCGGCCGCCCCCGTAGGGCCGATGGTCCCGAGCCCCCGTTCGCCGCTCCGAATCCCGCTGGTTCCGGTGCGGCGGAGCGGCCCAATGTCGGTCGGCCTCGTGACCAACGACCCTGCCTCGGGTGAACGCGAACGATCAGCATGGGGACCGAGAACCCACCCACGAAGGAGACCCCCATGGCCCGAGCCCTCCTGGACCGCAATGACGCGACCCTCGACGAGGATCCGGGCGCGCCGGGTGCAGACGGTGCGATCGCGATCGTCGACGAAGCGTTGATGGCGTTCGTCGGACGTACGCTCGTCTCCGGCGACGAAGTAGTGGATCGCCTGCTCGATCTTCGCAACGCGCTGGTCAGTGCGACGACGCTGTTGCCCGACCTTCGGCCGGATCTCGCCACAGATTGATCGACTCGAACCGACACGCCGGAGGAGACATGGCACCTCTCGATCGAAACAAGCCCCAACCGAACATCACGCCGAGCACTCGCATCACCGTCGCGTTCCCGTTCTCCTCGATCAAGATCGAAGAGCCCGATGACCGGTTGCGCGAGTTGGCGGCCATCGTCGCCGAGCTGACGGACCGGCTCGAGGCGCTCGAGCCGAGCGAGGCCGGGCACGAGTTGCAGGAGCGCGCACGCGGGCTCTTGGCCGAGATCGCGAGTTGACGGAACGCGCGGCACCCACACCAAGGGAAGGCAGGTGGCGATGACGAAGCGAGTCGTGAGAGCAGCCGTGCTCGGAGCCGGGCTGATCGGCGCCGTCGCGGCGATCGCCGCCGACACACCGGTCGGGAGCGTCGCCCGGCGCATGGCCCGCCGCCTCACGCGCGACGTGCGTTACGGCGTGGCGAGCGCGCCGGGCATCGCGTACCGGCTGACCGGCCGGCACCCCGACGCGAACGTGAGCGACGACATCCTCGCCGACCGGATCCGGTCGAGCATCGGCCCGCTCCAGAAGCGGCTCGATCTCCCGCACGTGCACGTCATGGTCGAGGACCGTTGCGCCATCCTCCACGGAGACATCGCCGCCGACGGCGACGCGCGCGCGATCGAGCACGCGATCATGCAAGTGAGCGGGGTCCGCGGCGTGGAGTCGCACCTTCATGCCGGCCTCATCGCCGGCGACACCCGGCCCTCGGAGGGCGCGGCGACGCAGCCCCGATCCGGGGCATTGAACGCCTTGCTCGACGCGGCGCGAACCGCCGGAGCGGAGCCGCCCGAGGCCGCGGTGCACGCGGTGCTCTGCGGCTTCTGCGACCGCATCCCGCACGACGAACGCGAGCAGATGATCGCGCACCTCCCGGCCGACGTCAGAGCGTTGCTCGGGCCGGCGCGCCGCCTGGGCGAGGGATCACCTCGGGTCAAGACACTCGAGCAACACGCCGCGGCCGCGTCCGCGAGCGGGGGCGTCGACGCCGATCGCGCGACCGAGATCACGCGCGCGATCGTCACGACGCTGCACGGCCTGGTGCCCGACGAGGCGCGCGACGTGGCCGCGGTGCTCCCGAAGGAACTGCGTGAGCTGTGGGCAACCGAACCGATCGGATAATGGAGCATCGATGAGCAGCTACGGCCTCGAGATTCTCAGCACCGCGCAGTGCGAGACACTGTTGCGCACGCAGAAGGTTGGCCGGGTCGGCGTGTGCACGGGGCGCGCCGGCGTGTTCCCGGTCCTGTACGGGCTGCTCGACGGTGACGTCGTGTTCCGCACCGCGCCCGGCGAGAAACTGATCGCCGCCGCGCTGCAACGAGAGGTCGTGTTCGAGATCGATTCGTTCGACGTCGGCGCGCGTACGGGGTGGAGCGTGAACGTGCTCGGCATCGCCGAAGAGATCGAGCAACCCGATGAGCTCGCTCGAGCCGAGGCGCTCGGTCTCGACCCGTGGGCCGGTGAGATCCGCGACCGCTACGTACGGATCCGCGCCGTGGAAGTGAGCGGGCGCCGAGTGGTGGCTCCCACCATCTGACTCGCTCAGCGCACCGCGCGCCGACCTCAACTCTTGGCGACCGGCTCCAAGCCGAGGGCCAGCTGCGCTCCCCATTCGCGGGCCCGACGTTCCTCGTCGGGTTCCAGATGGGTCTGCTTCGTGACCAGGAAGCTCTCCGGGTCGGCGACGAGCCTCGCTCCTTGATGGCGCAGGCGGCGCGCGATGCCCTTCGAGGCGCGTCCGGTGAAGGCGGCCGGCATGTCGACGCGCGTGTCGAACGCCGCCGCCTGCGTGACGCCGGCGAGCGACTCGAACCATTCCCGCAGTCCTGGGCCCTCGGCGTCGGGATCGAGCTCGAGATCGGCGCCCGGCTTCTCCGCGGCGACGGCCGCGGCCTGGCGCGTGCTCTCGTGGCTCAAGCCGTGCGCGTGGGTGGGTCCTCCCACCACCACGAGGTCGGCGTTCGCGAGGAGCGGTCCATCCGCGTCGTGGACCGACACGGCCACTGCTTCGGCGCGCGGGCGCAACCCCTCCGCGATCGCGTTCGCGATGAGGTGCGTGTTCCCGTACATCGACTCGTAGACGACCACAGCCTTCATCACGGCCTCCGATCAGGTGTCCTGTCGGCCCGACCATACGAGCGGCGCCGGCGGCGGCGGTAGGGCCGAAAGTCCGTCTCGATCGTTCGCGAGCGCGACAATCCGTTGCGATGGTCGCGGACACGCTCGCCGACGAGATCGACCGCGAGTTGCGCGCGCGAGGCACGCCCGAACGTGCGACCAAGGAGAAGACATACCTCAAGAGCGGGTTGGAGCACTACGGCGTCACCGTGCCCGACCTGCGCTCGGTGACGAAGGCAGTCGGCCGGAAGCATGGCCCGCTCGGTCATGACCAGCTCGTCGCCGCCGTGACCGAGCTGTGGGCGGTCCCCGTACACGAACGGCGCATGGCCGCGGTCGAGCTGCTCGACCAAAACGTTGCCGGGTTGCGATCCCGGGACATCAAGCTGCTCGAGCAGTTGCTGCGCGAGTCGCGTACGTGGGCGCTCGTCGACAGCTTGGCGGCCTCGGTCGTGGGCAACCTCGTCGAGCGGGATCCGAAGCTCGGAACGGTGCTCGACCGCTGGGCGACCGACGCCGACTTCTGGATCCGGCGGTCCGCGCTGCTCGCGCTGCTCGGCGGTCTCCGGCGCGGCGAGGGCGACTTCGATCGCTTCTCTCGTTACGCGGACGCGATGCTCGAGGAGAAGGAGTTCTTCGTGCGCAAGGCGATCGGATGGGTCCTGCGGGAGACCGCGAAGAAGCGACCCGAGCTCGTGTACGAATGGGTCTTGCCCAGAGCTTCCCGGGCGTCGGGTGTCACCCTGCGCGAAGCGGTGAAGCCGTTGTCGGAGGCGCAGCGGAAGGCGGTCCTGTCGGCCCGGTGAGCGCGATGAGCCTCAGACCTCGATCGCGCGGCGGCGTGCGCGCGGGCGCGGTTGCGTCAGCTCGCCGGCGGCGTCGTACCGCGCGACTGGTATTGCGGCGTGTGCAGGGGCCCGCCGCTCTCGGCCGGGCCGGTCGGGCCGGCCGAGCCCACGATCGCGGCGGCGACGGCCTCACCGTCGACGGTCTCGTGCGCGAGCAACTGCTCGACCAGACGATCCAGCGCGTCGCGGTGATCGCCGAGCAGCGTGAGCGCGCGATGTTCGGCCTCACGCAGCAGATCGGAGACTTCCTCGTCGATCACGCGTTGCGTCGCCTCCGCGTAGTCGCGGCTGTGCACCTGCTCGGTGCCGAGGTACATCGGCGAGCTCCCCGCGAAACCGACGGGGCCCAGACGTTCGCTCATGCCGTACTCGCGGACCATCCGGGTCGCGAGATCGGTCGCGCCGGCCAAGTCGCTCGACGCACCGGAAGACGCCTCGCCGAGCACGAGGAGCTCCGCCGCGCGCCCACCGAGGCGGACCGCGAGCGAATCCTTCAGGTAGCTCTCGCTGTAGAGGTGACGCTCGTCGGCCGGGAGTTGCTCCGTGACGCCAAGGGCCTGACCCGCGGGCAGGATCGTCACCTTCGCGACCGGGTCGGCATTCGGCGACAATGCCGCCACGAGCGCGTGCCCCGACTCGTGCACCGCGACCGCGTGCTTCTCACCGGGCATCAACGCGTTCGTCGCGTCCCTGCGGCCGAGCAGGATGCGATCGCGCGCCTCGGAAAAGTCGGCGGCGGTGATCGTGTCACGTGACGCGCGCACCGCGACGATCGCCGCCTCGTTGAGCAGGTTCGCCAGGTCGGCGCCGGAGAAGCCGGGTGTCGAACGGGCCACGGCGTCGAGATCGACGTCAGGGTCGAGGTGCTTGTCGCGTGAGTGGACCCCGAGGATCGCCGTGCGTTCCCGCAGGTTCGGGAGCGGGATCTCGACTTGGCGGTCGAAGCGGCCCGGGCGCAGCAACGCGGGATCGAGCGTCTCGGGCCGGTTGGTCGCCGCCAGCACCACCACACCCGACGTCGGGTCGAAGCCGTCCATCTCGGCGAGCAGCTGGTTGAGCGTCTGCTCCCGCTCGTCGTTCGACACCAGTGCGCCACCGCGGCGCTGACCGATCGCGTCGACCTCGTCGATGAAGATGATCGCGGGTGCGGCCTTGCGCGCGGCCGCGAACAGGTCACGCACGCGGGCGGCGCCGACGCCCACGAACATCTCCACGAAGCTCGAGCCGGTCAACGCGAAGAACGGCGCCTCGGCCTCGCCCGCCACCGCGCGGGCCAGCAATGTCTTGCCGGTTCCCGGCGGGCCGACCATCAGCACGCCGCGCGGGGCGACCGCGCCCGCGGCCGCGTAGCGATCCGCGTTCTTCAGGAAGTCGACCACTTCGCTGATCTCGCGCTTGGCCCCTTCGTACCCGGCGACGTCGGCGAACCGCGTCGTGGGCCGCTGCTGGTCGTAGACCTTCGCCTTCGAGGCGCCGATCCCCATGATGCCGCCCGCGATCTGGCGGGACGCGCGCCGGCTGAAATAGAAGAACAACCCGAGCAGGAACAGCAGGGGCAACAAGCCGCCGACGATGCTCCAGAAGCTCGTCGTGCTCGTGGTCCCGGTGATCGTCACGTGGTGGCCGGTGAGCTCGTCGACGAGCGCGTCGTCTTTCAACGCGGAAGGGATCCGCGACTGGTAGTGCTTCTTGTTCGTGAGGAGGCCGGTGACCTTGCCGGACGGATCGATGGTCGCGGTCTTCACGTCGCCGGCATCCACCTTGGTCTTCCAGCCGGTGTAGGTCAGCGACGTCGTGGGCGTGCTCGAGCTCGGCGTGAACAGCAGCAGCAAGGTGAGGAGCAGGCCGATGACCCACAGCGTGTGCAGCCAGCGCGGTGCCGGCTTCTTCGTGGGGGCGGGCTGGGGCGGGTCGTTCGGCGGCCCCGACTTCGCCGGGCTCGAGCGGTGGATGTGCGACGGCTGCATGGTGATAGCGGGCAGTTTGCTGGCGATCGCGGCGGGATCAAAATCCGTGGGGCGTCAGCCCTGCGGATGCAGCGACGTGAGCTGGAAGTTGCCCTGCTCCGTGTAGGTCGAGGCGCCCACGATCGTGTCGGTCCGGATCCGCACGTTCCGAACGTTGCGGAGCGGGAGGCCGTTCTGTTTCGAGAACCACAAGTCGGCCTTCTGAGTACCAGTTTGGCTGCCGGTGAGCGTTCGCACCTGGCGGAAGTGATACGCGGGGACGCGCTCGGAGCCGACGGTCACGGTGTCGTCACCCACGAAGGTGTACGGACCGGAGGTCACCGCGCCACCCTTCGTGCCCGAGCTCGTACCCGCGCACGACTGCTTCCACTCGTCGCCGGGGTGCATTCCCTTCCGGATCGCGACCGAGGGTGGATCGCACGTGAACTTCGACGTGCTGTCGTATTTCGTGAACACGAAATCCCAGCGCTCGAACGTCTGCCCGCCGAGCTCGTCCAGCCCGCCGTTGCGCGGGCAGTAGACCCACGTTTGCCAGTGATGGGTGTTGTAGTCGAGACGGAAGGTCCAGCAGCCGTCGCTGCGGTACGTCACGGTCGCCGGCATGCTCGCGCCCTGGTGCTGGGTCTTGGGCGGCAGCGAGAGGTGCTCGGTCCCCGTCCCTCGGTACAGGTAGACGCCGGCCGCCGGGCGGAGCGTCGCCGCAGTCGGTGGCTTCACCGACGTCGAGGTGTGCTCGAACCGCCGCTTGGCCTCGTTGGTGGACGCTTCGTGCGCTCCGCTCCCCCTCCAGAGCACGACGAACACGCCGCCGAGGACGAGCAACACCACGAGCGCGCCGATCAGCCATACCCGCCGGCGGCTGCGCCGCGACCCCGACGAGTCCCGATGTATTCCCGCCATCGCGCGATCATTCGATGATTCGAGCCGCCCGAACAGAGTCGTCGGTCCCTCGTCGACTGATCGAACGCCCCTGGAGGACCGATGACCGTCACCCGATGGGAGCACCGGCTCGAGGTCGTCCACCTCTCCGGCAAGGACCACGACGCCTCGCGAGCCGAAGCGGTCGCCGTGCTCGACGCGCTCGGCGCCGACGGATGGGAGGTGGTCGGCTTCTCGCCGTCGAACGCGGCGAGCCACGGGCTGCGCGTCGAGACCACTGAGTACATCGTGCTGCTCAAGCGCCAAGTAAGAGGACGATGATGGGCCCGCTCCCCCTCGTCGTCGGGGTTCCCCGCGAGGTGAAGACCGACGAGCATCGGGTCGCGATCACTCCCGACGGTGTGCTGGAGATGACACACCGCAACGTGCCCGTCGTGATCGAGTCGGGGGCCGGCTCCGACTCGGGCATCTCCGACGACGACTATCGGGGCGCGGGAGCCGAGATCCTCGCGAACGCCGATGCAGTGTGGGAGCGCGCCGGCCTCGTGCTCAAGGTCAAGGAGCCGCAACCGGACGAGTTCCGTCACCTCCGGCCGCAACTCGTGCTGTTCACGTATCTCCATCTCGCGGCGTACCCGGAAGTCGCGCGGGCGCTGCTCGACACGCGCACGACGGCGATCGCGTACGAGACGGTGCAGCGCGCCGACGGCCAGCTCCCGCTGCTCGTGCCGATGAGCGAAGTGGCCGGGCGCATGGCGCCGCAGCTCGGCGCGCACTTCCTCGAACGGCGACAGGGCGGGCGCGGCGTGCTGCTCGGCGGTGCGCCCGGCGTGCGGCCCGCGCGCGTCGTCGTGCTGGGCGCCGGAACGGTGGGCTGGAGCGCGGCGTGGATCGCGCAGGGCATGGAAGCGGAAGTGCTGATGCTCGACAAGAACATCGACAAGCTGCGCTGGGTCGACCAGATCCACCGCGGGCGGATCGTCACGCTCGCGAGCACCCACGCGGCCGTCGCCCGCGCGATCGTGGAAGCCGATCTCGTCGTGGGCGCGGTGCTCGTGCCCGGCGGCCGTGCACCGGTCGTGGTCACCGACGACATCATCCGCTCGATGCGGCCGGGCGCGGTCATCGTCGACTGCGCGATCGACCAGGGCGGCTGCGTCGAGGGAATCCACGAGACGACGCACACCGATCCGGTGTACACCGCGCACGGCGTGCTGCACTACGCGGTCGGCAACGTTCCGGGCGCGGTGCCGAACACATCGACCTACGCGTTGACCAACGTCACGCTGCCGTACGCGGTGGAGCTCGCGACGCGCGGCCCGGCCGCGGCGGTGAGCGCCGACGCGGCGCTGGCCGCCGGCGTCAACACCGCCGGCGGCCTCGTGCCGAACGCGGCGGTCGCGGGCGCGTTGGGCCTCGACGTCGCACTGCTCGAAACGGCTTTGCGCGAGGCCTGATCTCTATCGCGGGAACAGCTGCTGCGCGATTGGTGACCAACGGCCCTGGCGGCGCCGGTCGCCCGGGTGCAGGCTGCACCCACGCTGCCCGGAGGTAGTTGCCATGCGACTTCGATCGTTGGCCGTCGTGCTCGCCCTCTTCGCGCCGGCCCCGGCTTCACCAGCCGGCGCGGTGGGAGCCGTTCCGCCCTCGCCTCCCGTGACGGCACCGAGCCTCTTCGACGTGCAGGGCTACGGCGATGCGCGGTTCTACGGCGCGACGTTCGTCGCCGGCAACCAGCCGGTCGTCGGCATCGCGCGCACCCCTTCGTCGCACGGTTACTGGCAGGCCGCGGTCGACGGTGGCGTGTTCGCTTCGGGCGACGCGCGCTTCTACGGATCGATGGGCGGAACGCACCTCAACCAACCCGTTGTCGGCATCGCCGCCACACCCACCGGCAAGGGCTACTGGCTCGTCGCCAACGACGGCGGCGTGTTCAGCTTCGGCGACGCGCGCTTCTACGGATCGATGGGCGGAACGCACCTCAACCAACCGGTCGTCGGCATCGCCGCCACACCCACCGGCAAGGGCTACTGGCTCGTCGCCGACGACGGCGGCGTGTTCAGCTTCGGCGACGCGCGCTTCCTCGGTTCGATGGGCAACGTGCGCCTCGCGCAGCCCGTCGTCGGCATCGCCGCGAGCGCAACCGGCGCGGGTTACTACCTCGTCGCCTCCGACGGCGGCGTCTTCACGTTCGGCAACGCCCGCTTTCACGGTACGTCCGACCCGGCGATCGATCCCGGCCCGGTGGTCGGGATCGCGGTGCGCCCGAATCGCGACGGGTACTGGCTGGTCACGGCGGCGGGCCACGTTGTGTCGGTGGGGCACGCCCCGGTGCTGCCCGACGCGAGAAGCGTCGACATCACCAAGCCGATCGTCGGCATCGCCGCGACCCGCAGCGGCAACGGCTATTGGCTCGCCGGACGGGGCACGGTTCCCGTCTACTTCCTCCGCGGCGAGCGTCTCGGCGCGGCGACGCGCGATGTGCACGCCGGCGCGGGCGGGCTCACGGCCGCCACCGACGGCGCCGTCAACGTCGTGCGCGACCTGCTCTCCGGGCCGACCGCGACCGAGCGCGCGGCCGGCCTCTCGACGGCAATCCCGGCCGGAACGACCGTGAACGATCTCTCCGTGGCGCACGGGGTTGTCACCGTCGACCTCTCCGCGCAGTTCGTGACGGGCGGCGGGAGCCTCTCGATGCAGGAACGCGTCGCGCAGGTCGTGTCGACGCTCACGGGTTTGCCCGACATCGACCGCGTGTCGTTCTCGATCGCGGGCAAGCACGTGACCACGATCGGCGGCGAGGGACTCATCGTCGACCCACCGGTCACCCGCGCGACCTTCTCGTCGTTCTTCCCCCAGGTGCTCATCGATACGCCCGGCCCGGGCGACCTGGTCACGAGCCCGCTCGTGATCACCGGATCGATCGATTCCTTCGAAGGCGGTGCGACGTTCGAATTGCGAGCCGCCGACGGCCGAGTCCTCGCCACCGGCATCGGCCAGGGCGCGATGGGTTTCCGGCTCCAGTTCGCGAGCGCGCTCGCGTTCGAGTCGGGCGGCGCGGCCGCCGGAACGCTCACGGCCCGACCGTCGAGTGGGATCGAGGGCACACCTCCCGCCGACGCGGTGATCCCGGTGCGCTTCCACTAGTCGCTCATCTCGCCGGTTGCCGGGTCGACGCGCACGCGGCCGCCGGCGCGCGTCAGGCCGGTCGGGCCCGACGGGTCGAGGAGGTCGTCGCATCGGGGCGGCGTGCCGGCGCGGGCGCCGGCGTCGGCGGCGCGGCCGCGCTCGACGACCCGATCGAGCAGTTGGTGCGCACCGGCACCGAGGCGGGCGAGGTCGTCGGACACGAGCACGAGCCCGCCCGAGCTCCCCACCGTCTCGGCCCACGCGCGGGCGGCGGGCTCCGACAGCTGCGTTCCCGTCGTGCGCAGCATTACGCAGTCGGGGTCGTTCGACCAGAGCTTGCGGTGCATGAAGCTCCGAGTGCACGTGTTGACGAAGGCGTTGCGCGTGGCCGGAGTCGTTGCCTCGTACCCCGGCTGCAGCTCACCCTGACCGGCGGGCGCGGTCCACCACGGAGCAACGTCGGCCCCGATGCGCATCGCGTCCACCACTCCCACAACGGCGCCGAGCGGCGCGCCGCAGCCCACGATGACGACGTCGTCTCCCGCGCCGCGCCGCACCGCGTCGTAGCCGGCGCGCACTCGTTCCGCCGGCGTGCGCGTCGGATCGGCATAGCGGCCGGGCATGGCGGCCGAGAACGTGAAGTCGAGCTTCAAGTACCGGTAACCGGCGTCGACCAGCTCGGCCGCGGTCGCGGCGAGATGCTCGAGCACCTCCGGCCGCGTCGTGTCGAGCTCGGCCATGACACCGCCCCACGGCTCGTTGTACATACCGATCGCGAAGCCGTCACCCTCCGGCGCCCGGGCGAGCCAGTGCGGATGGCGCCGCGCGAGCTCGCTCTCGGGAGCCGCGAGGAACGGCGCGATCCAGAGCCCGGGTGTGCGACCCGAATCGGCGATCGCCGACGCGATGCCCGCGACGCCCGACGGAAACTGCTCGTTCGTCTCGAGCCAGTCACCGATCGCCCGCTGATAGCCGTCGTCGACCTGGAACACCTCGAAGGGCCAATCGCCGGCGAGCGCGAGATTGTCGCGGATCGCGCGCTCGCTCACGTGCTCGAAGTACTCGTACCACGAGCACCATCCGACGACGAACGGCGCATGCACCCGCGCGCCGGAGTCGGCGCCCACACGTCCGGCCCAGGCCTCCAACAGCGCCGACGGGTCGTCACCGTCTTCGATCGCGATCGAGTGCAGCGCTCGAGGAGAGTCGCCGACGACGGCACCGCCGAACCAGGCCTCCGCGATCACTTCGACTCGACCCTCGACGATGCGCGCCCGGAGCGTGCCCGCGTGATGTTCCCCACCCGTGAACCCGATGCACCGCGTGCCCGCTCCGATCGCGAGCACCGTGACCTGCTCCGACCGCAGCTCACCCGGCCGGGCGACACCGGGATCCGCGTGGAACGCGGCGCGCACCAGGGCCGGCGGTCGTGGATCACGGGAAGGGTCCTGATCGACTCCGAGCCGCAGCGTGCGCGCCGGTGACCACGACTGATAGCCGTTCACGAACATCCGCGGGTCGTCGCCGGCCGGTCCGCCGTCCCACACGAGCGCGACGGCGTCGAGCGCGACGGAGGTGGAGGTGAGGGCGCGCACCGACCAACGGAGCTCGCGCTCGGTACCGCCGACCTCGATCCGCACCGGCCCGGCGTCGTAGGCGCCCGGCGCGGGCACCGGCACCTCGGCCTCCGGACCGGCGGTCGGGCGAACACGCGCTCGCAGACGTCCTGACCAGGGCACTGGGCCCGAGGCTATCCACACCCGACGGGCCCCGATCTGGGACCTTCGGCCTGCGGATCGGGGCACACCGACGGTACGCAGCGGGCCGCCGAAGCCCGAGACTCCACCCATGGCTCGGGTTGCGTTCGACCACGTGACGAAGCGATTCGGCGACGTGGTCGCGGTCGACGACCTCACGCTGGAGATCGCCGACAAGGAGTTCCTCGTGCTGCTCGGGCCGTCGGGCTGCGGGAAGTCGACCGCGCTGCGGATGATCGCCGGCCTCGACGACCCGACCGAGGGCACGATCTCGATCGGCGACGAGATCGTGAACGACGTCGAGCCGCGCGATCGCGACGTCGCGATGGTGTTCCAGACGTACGCGCTGTACCCGCACATGACCGTTCGCCGCAACGTGGAATTCCCGCTGAAGAGCCGGAACGTGCCGCACGAGGAACGCACGCGTCTCGTGGAGGACGCGGCCGAGACGCTCGGCCTCACCGACCTGCTCGACCGGAAGCCGGCCCAGCTGTCGGGCGGGCAACGTCAGCGCGTCGCGCTCGCGCGCGCGATCGTGCGCCGGCCGCAGGCGTTCTTGATGGACGAGCCGTTGTCGAACCTCGACGCGAAGCTGCGCGTGCAGACCCGCGCCGATCTCATCGAGCTCCAGGCCCAACTCCAGACGACGGTCGTGTACGTGACGCACGACCAGGTCGAGGCGATGACGATGGGGAATCGCATCGCGATCATCGCCAAGGGCGCGCTCCAGCAGGTCGGGCCGCCGCAAGACGTGTACGAACGCCCGGCCAACCTGTTCGTCGCGGGTTTCATCGGCACGCCGCCGATGAACATCATCGGCGCGAAGGTCGTGCAAGAAGCCGACGGGCTCGCGGTCAGCGTGCCCGGGGCGCGAGTGCCGCTTCCCGCCGAGCTGGCGCACGCGGTCGCGGCGCGGAACCTCGAGAAGGTCGCGGTCGGAGTGCGGCCGGAGCACTTGCTCCTCGCCCCCGACGGGTTCGTGCCGGCCACGGTCACGGTCGTCGAATCGCTCGGCCACGAACGCAACATCGCGTGCCGGCTCGACGACGGCACGCTCGTGATCACGCGCCAGGACATGGACGATCCTCGTCCGACAGTTGGTGAGACCCTCCGCCTGACCACCGAACCGGAGTTCTTGCACGTGTTCGACGCCGACACGGGCGAGCGGGTCGACGCGCCGTGACCGCCGTCGCCACTCCCGCGCCGCCTGCCGCTCCTTCGACGAGCCGGCCCGCACTTCCGCGTCGGCGGCGCCGGCGGTTCAGTCGCCGGACGCGAGACATGATGCTCGGCTACGCGCTGGTGCTGCCCTCACTGCTCGTGTTCGGCACCTTCATCTTCTATCCGTTCGTCAAGAACTTCTGGCTCGCGCTCTACCGCACTCCCCCGTTCCCGAACCTTCCCCGTTCGTGGGTCGGGCTCTCGCAGTACCGGTCGGTGCTGACCTCGCAACTGTTCACGAACAGCTTCCGGGTGACCGTCGAATTCGTCGTGCTGACGGTGCCCCTCGGCATCGCGCTGGGGCTGGCCCTGGCCGTGCTCGCGCACCAACGCCTGCGCGGCATCTCCGTGTTCCGCACGATCTTCTCGTCCACCGTGGTGACGTCGGTTGCGGTCGCGTCGCTCATCTCGTTGACGCTCCTGAACCCGCAGATCGGTCTGCTGAACTATTGGCTCGGCCGCACCGGCAGCCTCTCCCCCCTCGACGACCCGAAGTGGGCGCTCGTCGCGGTCGCCGGGGTGACGATCTGGCAGAACCTCGGTCTCTCGTTCATCATCATGTCGGCGGGCCTGCAAGCCGTTCCCGACGATCTCCTCGAAGCCGCACGCGTCGACGGTGCCGGAACGTGGTCGCGCTTTCGCAACGTGACCCTGCCGATGCTCTCACCGACGCTCTTCTTCGCGACGATCGTCGGCTCGATCCTCGCCTTCCACTCCTTCGGCCAGATCGATCTCCTCACCCAGGGCGGTCCCGCGGACCACACGAACGTGCTCGTGTACGCGATCTACAAGACCGTGTTCCAGGAGAACAACGACGGCAAGGCCGCCGTGCTCGCGATCGCGCTGTTCGCGATCACGCTCGTGCTCACCATGGTGCAGCTCCGGTTGCTCGAACGGCGGGTGAGCTATGAGCGATGAACCCACCCGGTTGATCGCCGCGCTCGCGCCGGGATTCGCGCACTTCCTCGTGATCGTGGCCGCGTTGCTCGCCGGCTCCGTCGTGCTGGCGATCGTGGGCTGGCGGGCGCGGCCGGCGATCGCGCACCGGGCCCGCAAGATCAACCGCTACGTGCTGCTCGGTGTGCTCGCGGTGATCGTGCTGTTCCCGATCTACATCACCGTGGTGAACTCGCTCCTGCCGGCCGACAAGATCGCGGCCCGCCCGCCGACGCTCGTGCCGACGCACCTGTTACTGAGCGGGTACTCGCAGGCGTGGACACAGGGGCACGTGTCGTCGTACCTCTACAACAGCTTCGTCGTGACGTTCTTCATCGTCGCCGGCCAGCTCGTCACGTCGATCTGCGCGGCCTACGCGTTCGCGTTCTTGAGCTTTCCCCTGAAGCGCACGATCTTCGTGGTGTTCCTGGCGACGATGATGGTGCCCTTCGAGGTCGTGTTCTTCACGAACCTCGAGACCGTCGTGAGCATGGGCCACCTCCCGCTCATCGGGCACTTCCTCGGCCTCGACACCTACGGCGCGCTCGTGGTCCCGTTCCTCGCGACCGGATTCGGGGCGTTCCTCGTGCGCCAGGCGTTCCTCTCGCTGCCGCGAGACCTTCGCGACGCCGCCGAGCTCGACGGCTACGGCCATCTGCGATTCATGTGGCGGGTCGCGGTGCCGCTGGCCCGCCCGACGATCGCGGCGCTCGCGCTCTTCTCCTTCTTCGACGCGTGGAACCAGTACCTGTGGCCGCTCGTCGTGACCGATCACTACCGCACGGTCCAGGTCGGGTTGCGCCAACTCAGTCGCGTGAGCGTCGATCAGATCAACGTGACGTTCGCGGGCACGGTGCTCGCGGCGCTGCCGCTGCTGATCCTGCTCCTCGTCTTCCAAAAGCAATTGGTGCGCGGCCTCACGGCCGGCGCAGTCAAGGGTTGAGGGGAATCGACATGGGTAATCACCACCTCCGGCGAGTAGTCGTGGCCACCGCGATGGCGGTCGCGCTGGCGGCATGCGGCGGCGGGTCGTCGAGCACGGGCGCGGGCCCGACCACCCCGGGCGGCACGCAGCCGTTGCCGGTGTGCCCGCTCGCCGCGTTGCGCGCCGCGAAGAAGCCCGTGGACATCACCTATTGGCACGCGATGACCCGCGCGAACGCGGACGAGCTGAAGAAGCTGACCGACCAGTTCAACGCGCAACAGCACGACGTGCACGTCACGCTCTCGGCGGCGGCGAGCTACACCGACAACGCGACCCGCTTCAAGGCGGGCCTGTCGACCGGAGCGCTGCCCGACCTCTTCCAGGGTGAGGACACGGGCCTCCAGTACATGATCGACTCGCAGGCCGTGCTGCCGATCGCATCGTGCCTGAAGGCCGACGGCGCGAGCACCTCCGACCTGTTCCCGCGCGTCGTCGCGTACTACAGCGTCAAAGGCGTCCTCTACCCGATGCCGTTCAACGACTCGAACCCCGTCCTCTACTACAACAAGGCCGTGTTCCGGCGCGCCGGCCTCGACCCCGACAAGCCGCCGCTCACGTTCGCCGCCGTGCAAGCCGACTCGCAGAAGATCGTGAACAGCGGCGCCGCGAAGTTCGGCATCGCGCTGAAGACCGATTCGTGGCCGGTCGAGCACTGGCTCGCCAAGTCGGGGCACACACTCGTCAACAACGACAACGGCCGCACCGCGCGCGCGACGAAGGTGACGTTCGACGACGCGACCGGCACATCCATCTTCAGCTGGTTCGACGAGATGGTGAAGTCGAAGCTGGCGCTGAGCACCGGCACCAACGACGTCAACCACTACTTCGCCGTCGGCAAAGGCGACGCCGCGATGACCATCGACACGTCGGCCGCGCTCGGCACGATCTCGCAGCTGTTCTCCCTCGGGCAGTACAAGAACGTGCAACTCGGCGTCGGACCGATGCCGGGCCCGACGAGCGCCGACGGCAGCGTCCTCGTCGGCGGCGCCGCGAACTACATCGTGAACAAGTCGGCGCCTGCGAAACAGGCCGCCGCCTACGAGTTCGCCAAGTTCCTGGCCACACCGCAGGTGCAGTCGGACTGGGCCGCCGCGACCGGATACGTGCCCGTGTCGAAGACTGCCGCGGCCATGTCGCCACTCGCGCAGCAATACGTACGGCAACCCGAGTACAAGGTCGCGTACGACCAGCTCCTCGCGGGCCCGGTGAACGCGGCGACGACCGGGGCAGTGACCGGTGCGTACGGCTCGGAGAACGAGGGCGTGCGCGGCGCGATCGTCGACGCGCTCGGTCGGATGCTCGACGGCAGGCTCACCCCCGAGCAGGCCGTCGCCGCCGCGGCGAAGGAGGCGAACGCCGCGCTCGACGACTACAACAGCCGCATCGGCTGACATGGGGGCCGGCCGCAATGAACAAGGCGCAGATCCGCAGGCCCGGCCGGCCGACACCGGTTGCACGGGCGATCGAGGGCCGGCGGTCGCAGCCGCAATCAACAAGGCGCAGATCCGCAGGCCCGGTCGGCCGACACCGGTTGCACGGGCGATCGAGGGCCGGCGGTCGCAGCCGCAATGAACAAGGCGCAGATCCGCAGGCCCGGCCGGCCGGCCGACACCGGTTGCACGGGCGATCGAGGGCCGGCGGTCGCAGCCGCAATCATCAAGGCCGAAAGGCCCTTCTCCTCAGGTAGCTCAGGCCCTGCCCGAGGCCGGTTGCGGTCCGTACGTTCCAAGCATGCCGAAAACACGCTCGATCCTCATTGCTGCGATGGCCGGCGCGCTGGCGCTCTCCGCGTGCGGCGGTGGTAGCTCGACCACCAAGGGCACCCAGCCGGGCGGCGGCGGGGCCGTGAACCCGGCCGACTGCGGGCTCACCGAATTCGCGAAGGCGACGAAGCCGGTCCAGGTGACGTTCTGGCACGAGATGTCGCGCGCCAACGCCGACTGGCTGACCAAGACCACGGCCGCGTTCAACCGCTCGCAGCACGACGTGCACGTCAACCTCGTGCAGTTCGCGAGCTACCAGGACCTGTTGACGAAGTACCTCGCCGGTCTGTCCACGAAGGATCTGCCCGATCTCTTCCAGCCCGAGGACACGACGGTTCAGCGCATGATCGACAGTCAGAGCGTGGTGCCGGTGCAGGCCTGCGTCGACGCCGATCACTACTCGCTCACGAAGATGTTGCCGCGGGCGACGGCGTACTTCTCCTACAAGAAGGTGCTCTACGGCATGCCGTGGAGCCTCTCGAACCCGGTGCTCTGGTACAACAAGACCGCCTTCGTGAAGGCCGGCCTCGACCCGAACAAGCCGCCGCAGACGCTCGAGCAGGTGAAGGAGTACTCGCAGAAGATCGTCTCCACCGGCGCGGCGCCGCACGGCATCGCGCTCCGGATCGAGCCGTACATCTTCGAGTTCCTGAACGCGAAGTCGGGCGGGACGCTCGTGAACAACGGCAACGGGCGCGACGCCCGGGCCACGGCCGCCACCTTCGAGACGCCGACCGCCACCAAGATCTGGACGTGGTGGGACGACATGGTGAAGAGTGGGCTCGCGCTCAACACCGGCGGCGCGACCGGCAACTTCGACCACCTGCTCGCCATCGGTCAGGGCAAAGCCGCGATGACGATGGAGGCGAGCGGCGTGCTCGGCACCGTCAAGCAGGCGCTCGAGCAAGGCTCGCAGTACAAGAGCGTGCGCATCGGCGTGGCACCGCTCCCGTCGATCAACGGCGGCGGCGGCGTGCCCGTCGGCGACGGATCGCTTTGGATCTCGAAGTCCGCTTCGTTGGAGAAGCGGGCGGCCGCGTGGCAGTTCGTCAAGTACCTCGCGTCGCCGGAGCTGCAAGCATCGGTCGCGGTCGAGGGCGGCTTCGCCCCGATCCGCACCGACGCGACCACCGTCCCCGCGCTCGTGAAGAAGTGGGCCGCAGAGCCCTTCTATCGGGTCAGCTACGACCAGCTCACGACCGGCGCCGAGAACGCGTCGACCGCGGGCACGCTCGTCGGTGACTACCAAGGTTTGCGCGACGGGATCAAGGACGGGCTCATCGCGATGCTCACGGGCGGCTTGTCGCCGAGCGCGGCGCTGCAGAAGGCGCAACGCGAGGCCGACGCCGCGATCACCGCCTACAACGTCCGCATCGGGGTCGGGTAGGCGAGCGCTCGCCGGCGTCAGCCGAATCCGATGGACGAAAGACCCTGTTTCGGCGCCGGCCGAGAGATCACCCTGAGCACCCCCGACGAACGGAGACAACGATGACTGGCGAATTCGATGCCGGAGCACCGACGATGCAAGTGAGCGTGTACGAACGCGGCGAGTTGGTCGCGACGATTCCCTGTGAGAGCTCCGACGAGGCGGCCGGCATCGTCCGGGCGTGGGAAGAGCGCGACGGCATCGAGTGTGAGATCGAGGATCTTGCCGTGCACCACGGGCCCGACGACGTGCTCGCCCCCGAACCGGAAGACTCCATGTGATCAAGACGCACTCGAGCATCGCGATCGCCGCGCTCGCGATGCTCGTCGCGGGAGTGGTCGTCACCGTCGTACCGGCCTCGGCGCAGCCGTCGTCCGCGACGACGCGCCGGGTCGCGGATCGCGTCGCGGCGCCCGCGGTCTGGCTCGCCGGTACCGACGGCGGCGTCTTCACGCTCGGGAGCGCGCGGTTTCGCGGAAGTCTCGGCGACGCACCACAACCGCAGCCCGTGATCGCGGTCGCGGCGCGTCCGACCGGCAAGGGCTACTGGCTCGCCGCGCTCGACGGCTACGTCCGAGCCTTCGGCGACGCACCGATGCGCGGAAACCTGCGCGGCATCCGGCTCAACCGGCCCATCGTCGACATCGCCGCGAGCCCGACCGGGAACGGCTACTCGCTCGTCGCCACCGACGGCGGGGTCTTCACCTTCGGCGACGCGCGGTTCGCCGGCAGCCTCGGGGGCACGCATCTCAACCAACCGATCGGCGGGATGGTCGCGACGCCGTCGGGCCGGGGCTACTGGCTCGTCGCCTCCGACGGGGGTGTGTTCACCTTCGGCAACGCGCGGTTCTTCGGCAGCCTCGGCGCGTTCCGGCTGAGCCAGCCGATCGCGACGATCTCGGCGACCCGCGACGGCCGCGGCTACTGGCTCCTCGGACGCGACGGAAGCGTCTACCGCTTCGGCGACGCCGTGCACTACGGCGATGCCACAGGATCGGGCGCGCCGGCGGTCGGGCTCGTACCGACGAAGTCGGGACACGGGTACTGGATCGCCTTCTCCGACGGCCGCGTGCGCGCGTTCGGCGACGCGGCGCCCGTCGCGCTCCCGCCCGTCGGCCGGCACGCTCCGATCGCGGGCCTGGCAACACCGTGGGCATCCTCGTCGGGGATCGCGCTCTCGCTGCTCGGCTACGCGCCGCCGGCATCACAACGCACGTGGGTCGGCCCGCACGAGGTCGCGCTCACCTTCGACGACGGTCCGAGCGCGTACACGCTCCCCATGCTCGCCGCGCTCGCCCGCGAGGGGGTTCCGGCCACGTTCTTCACGGTCGGGACGGAGGCGGCGGCCAATCCCGGCCTGCTCGTCGCGGAGGCCGACGCGGGAATGTCGGTCGAGGACCACACCTGGGACCACGCCAATCTCACCACGTTGTCACCGGCGGGAATCGACAGCGAGTTGACGCGAAGCGCCGACGCCGTGCAGGCCGCGATCGGGCGTCGTCCGTCGTGCTTCCGTCCACCCGGTGGCAACACCGACGCGACCGTCGTCGCCGAGGGCACGAAGCTCGGCCTGAGCCAGATCCTCTGGAACGTCGACCCCTCCGACTACTTGCGCCCGGGTACGAACGTGATCGCTTCTCGAGTGCTCTCGACCGCAACCGGGAAGGGGCTCGTGATCGGGATGCACGACGGTGGCGGCGATCGCAGCCAGACCGTGGCCGCGCTGCCGGCGATCGTCGACGGCTTGCGCGCCCGCGGCTACACATTCGTCCGGCTCTGCGCGTAGGAGCAGGAGAGGAACCATGCCCGTCGTCGCCCTCGAACACGTCACGCGGCGCTACCACGTCGGCTCCGAGACGGTGACGGCACTCGACGACGTCACCCTCTCGGTCGACGCCGGCGAGTTCACCGTCGTGCTCGGACCGTCGGGGAGCGGCAAGACGACGATCCTCAACATGGTGGGCGCGCTCGACGTGCCGACCAGCGGTCGGGTCGTGATCGACGGCCGTGACATCACGGGCGCCAGCCGGCGCGAGCTGTTCACCTACCGGCGCGCGACGGTTTCGTTCATCTTCCAGACGTTCAACCTGTTCCCCGGGCTGACCGCTCGCGAGAACGTCGAGTTCGGCATCGACGTCGCGCACGGCCGGCACGAGCGGCACGCCGCGGAGAAGGTCCTGCGCGACGTCGGCCTCGGCGACCGGCTCGATCACTTCCCGAACCAGTTGTCGGGCGGCGAGCAACAGCGAGTGGCGATCGCGCGCGCCCTCGCGACCGGCAGCCGCCTCCTGCTCGCCGACGAGCCGACCGGTGAGCTCGACTACCGAACCGGAGTCCAGATCCTCGAGCTGCTGCACGACCAGGCGCGGCTGGGCACGAGCGTGATCATCGTCACGCACAACCGTGAGATCTCCCGAGCGGCGGGCCGGGTCATCGAGCTCGGTGGCGGCCGCATCGTGTCCGACGGCCCACCCGAGGGCGGGACGGTTCCCCTCTCGTCGTTGCGCTGGTAGACGATGCAACGCCTGGTTTCGCTGCTTCGGTGGTCCGCGCGGGATCTCCGCTCGCGCTGGTTCCAGGTCGCGGGCATCGCGCTCATCATCGGGATCGGCTCCGGCTTCTACTCCGGGCTGTTGAGCACGTCGGCATGGAGGAGCGCGTCGTACGCGGCGAGCTACCGCGTGACCCAAATGTACGACCTGCGCGTGCAACTCGGCAGCGGCAGCTACGCCGACACGTCGGCCCTGCGATCCGCGGTCGGGGCGATCCCCCACGCGGCCGACATCGCGGCGCTGTCGGTCCGTCTCGACGGTCCGATCCAGATCGACGCGTCGTCGGCGAAGCGCACGCTGTTGGTGCCGGGCGCCGTCGTCGGGATCGACCTCGCGCACGGCGCGCCGGCCGTCGCCACGCTCGCGGTGCAAAAGGGCCGCAACCTGCGCGCCGCCGACCGCGGCAAGCCGATCATCGTGCTCGACCGGCATTTCGGCAGCTACTACAAGCTGCCGGCCCACGGCCGGATCATCACCTCGGGCGACCGCCACCTCACGTACGTCGGGCAGGGCCTCACTCCCGACAACTTCGTCGTGCTCGGAGCGCAACAGACCCAGGAGACGGCGTCCGACTACGCGATCGCGTTCACGTCGATCGAAACCGCGCAACAGCTCCTCGGGCAACCGGGCAAGGCCAACGACCTCATGCTGCGAGTGCGCGCCCAATCGGAGATTCCCGTCGTCACCGCAGAGCTGCGCCGCGCGATCACCGCGCGGCTTCCCGGCGTCGCCTTCACGACGAACACCGGGCAACAGGATCCGGCCCGCATCTCGCTCTCGAACACCGTCGACAGCACCCGCCGGCTGTACGCGATCTTCGCGGCCATGCTCCTGGCCGGCGCCGCGTTCGGCGCGTTCAACCTCATGGTCAGGATCGTCGAAGCGCAGCGACGCGAGATCGGCATCGCAATGGCGCTCGGCACCCGCCCGTCGCGGATCGCGGTGCGGCCGCTCCTCGTCGGCCTCGAGATCGCGCTCGGCGGTGTGGTGCTCGGCGTCGGCGTCGGACTCTTCGTCGACCGTCTCGTCGGCAACGTGCTCCGCAGCTATCTGCCGCTCCCCGTGTGGAAGACGGGATTCCAGGCGGGAACCTTCGCACAGGGCGCCGCGCTCGGCGTGCTCGTATCGCTGGTGGCCATCTCGTGGCCGGTGGCGCGCGCGGTGCGCGTCCCGCCCGTCGAGGCCATCCGCCGAACCGCGATCGCGCCGAAGACGCGCCGGCTCCGGCACTTGCGCCTCCCCCTCGTCGGCAGCAGCATCGTCCGGATGCCCTTCCGCAACGTGCTGCGGTCGAGCCGGCGATCGGCGCTCACCGCCCTCGGCATCGCCGTGACGATGGCAGTGCTCGTCGCGTTGCTCGGACTGGTCGACGCGATCAACGCGACCATCGGTACCGCGCGATCCGAGATCACTGCCGGCGGGGCGAACACCGCGACGGTCACCCTCGACAACTACAACCTGGCTGCCGCCCCGGCCGTGCAGGCCGTCGCGCACGCGCGCACGGTCGCGAGAGCCGAGATCGACCTCCAGACCGGCGGCTACCTCCACCGCGGCACGGCCTCGTTCGGCGTGTTGATCAGCCTGCTCGACTTCGAGCACGGCGTGTGGAAGCCGCGCGTGAGCAAAGGTGCGCTCGACACGACGCGACCAGGTCTCGTGATCGCCGCCAAGGCCGCGCACGACCTGCATGTCGGCCTCGGCGACCGGGTCGTGCTGCGCCACCCGGTCCGAACCGGGCTGCGGTCGTATCGCTTCGTCGACACCTCGTTCCCCGTGCTCGGCATCACGAACCTGCCGGCGCGGTTCACCGTGTTCATGGATCTCCGCTGGGCCTCGATCTTCAAGCTGCAGGGGATCGCGAACGTCGTCACCGTCGTGCCCGCGCGTGGAGTGAGCATCACCCAGTTGCAGCGGTCGCTCTTCGGGATGCCCGGCGTCGCATCCGTCGAAGCCCCGATCGCCACCGTCGACGCCGTGAGCAAACAGCTCGACGAGCTGCTCGGCGTGCTCCACGTGATCGACATCGCGCTCGTGGTCCTGGCCGCGCTCATCGCGTTCAACGCTTCGAGCATCAACTTCGACGAACGCGCCCGAGAGCAGGCAACCATGTTCGCGTTCGGGCTTCCGCTCAACACCGTGATGACGATCGCGGTCGTCGAGAGCCTCCTCACCGGCTTGCTCGGCACGATCGTGGGGATCGGGCTCGGGCGGATCGTGCTCACCTGGATCGTCACCCGGATGCTCACGACGATCATCCCCGACATCGGAATCGTGAACGTCATGCAGTGGACCACCGCGCTCGCCGCGATCGGGCTGGGGGCGTTGGCGGTGGCCGTCGCCCCCCTGCTCGATCTCCGGCGGCTCGCCACGATGGACATTCCCTCCACACTCCGGGTCATGGAGTGAGAATCGGGGTACACCGCGACCGCGAAGGAGGCCTCATGGATGCGCAGACGCGCGAGGACATGGAGCGACGGTCATCGCGAGCGAACGCCGAGGGATTCGCGCGAGCTCTCGGCTACCCGACCAACTTCGTACGCGACCGGTTCGGCTTCTTCGACGACGCGAACGAGCTGCGCCGGATGTTCGCCGAGCTGCTGGGCACGTTCTTCCTCGTGCTCGTCGCGGCCGGGGCCGGGATGGTCAACACGCGCTTCGGAGGTCATGCGATCGGCGCCCCGGAGCAGGTCGCGGCCCCCGGCCTCATGGTCGGCGCGATCATCCTCTTCATGGGGTCCGTCTCGGGCGCGCACCTCAATCCCGCGGTGACCGTCGCGTTCGCGATGCGGCGCGACTTCCCGTGGCGGCGAGTGCCGGGCTATCTCGCTTCCCAGGCCGTCGGTGCCGTCTTGGCCGTGCTGGTGCTGGTCGCGCTCGTGCACAAGCAGGGAACCGCGGGACTCACCCTGCCCGGCGCCGGCGTCAGCCCGACGACCGCCATGTTGTGGGAGATGCTCCTCACCACGGGGCTCGTGAGCACGATCCTGGGCACGTGCTCCGGTGCGCAGAACGTCGGTCCGCTCAACGCGATCGGCGTCGCCGCGTACATCGTGCTCGCCGGCCTGTGGGGCGCGCCGATGAGCGGGGCGTCGATGAACGCGTTCCGGACGCTCGGGCCCGCGCTGGTGCTCGGTCACTGGACGGCGTGGTGGGCCTACGTGGTGGGCCCCCTCGCCGGATCGGTGCTCGCGGTCGGGATCTCCTGGGTGTTACGCGGGTCGGGCGGCGGCTTCTACGGCAAGCGCGCGGCCCAGGGCGCGCTCGGATGGCTCTGGCAGCCGGGCCCGCTGAACTACGAGGTCCCCACCACACCCGAGCAGGCGAGCCGGGCCGCGCCCGGCGCCGCGGGACCGGCCGGCGGCGAGGGTCCTTCGTCCCGGTCGGATGAGGGCCTGGGCCTCTGACCGGCCGGCCCGAGGCTCCGTACGTTCGGAGCATGACCACCACCCTCGAAGCGGCCGAGGCGCTCACCGGGGCCGCACGCCCGATCACCGGAGCAGCCGACGACTATGACGCGCTCCTCGACCTCGTGGGTACCAGGAGATTCGTGCTCATCGGCGAGGCGTCGCACGGCACGCACGAGTTCTACCGGGAACGGGCTCGCATCACGCGCCGCCTGATCGAGGAGCTCGGGTTCGTCGCCGTGGCAGTGGAGGCCGACTGGCCCGACGCATATCGCGTTCACCGCTACGTGATGGGACAGTCCGCCGACCTCGACGCCAACACCGCGCTCGCCGACTTCCGGCGCTTTCCGTCCTGGATGTGGCGCAACCACGACGTGCTGCAATTCGTGGAGTGGATGCGCGCGCGCAACGACGCACACCGTCACCCGGCAACCAAAGCCGGCTTCTACGGCCTCGATCTCTACAGCCTCCAGGCATCGATCGAAGCGGTGATCGAGTACCTCGATCGCGTCGACCCGGCCGAGGCGCGCCGGGCACGCGACCGGTACAGCTGCTTCGACCACGTGGGACGCGAGGGTCAGGCGTACGGCTACGCACTCGCGTACGAGCGCGCGATTCCCTGCGAGAACGAAGTCGTCGCCCAGCTCGTCGCGCTGCGCAGTCGCGCCGACGCCTACTTGCGTCGCGACGGGTGGGTCGCCGAGGACGAGTTGTTCTTCGCCGAGCAGAACGCGCTCGTGGTGCGCGACGCGGAGGAGTACTACCAGCAGATGTACCGCGCCGAGGTGTCGTCGTGGAACCTGCGAGACCGGCACATGGCCGGAACGCTCGACGCACTCGCCGCGCACCTCGACCAGCGGCTCGGCCGGGCGAAGATCGTGGTTTGGGAGCACAACTCGCACGTCGGCGACGCGCGCGAAACCGAGATGGGCGCGCGGGGCGAGCTGAACGTCGGGCAGCTGGCTCGGCAGCGATACGCGGGCGACTGCCTGTTGGTGGGGCTCACCACCCACGACGGTCGCGTCACCGCCGCGACCGATTGGGGCGACCCGCCCGAGCGCAAGCACGTACGACCCGCGCTCCAAGGCAGCCACGAGGCGCTGCTCCACGAGGTCGCGATGCCGCAGTTCTGGCTCGACACCGCCGACCCCCGCGTTCACGACACGCTGCGGGTCGCCCGCCTCGAACGCGCGATCGGCGTGATCTACCGCCCCGACACGGAGCGTCAGAGCCACTACTTCGACGCCCGGCTCGGTGACCAGTTCGATGCCGTGATCCACCTCGACCGGACGCGGGCGCTCGAACCGCTCGAGCGCACCTCCACTTGGGATCGCGGCGAACCACCCGAAACCTTCCCCACGGGGGTGTGACATGTTCGCAAACCGAACCGATGCCGGTCGCCGGCTGGCCGCCCGGCTGGCCCGCCTCCCGAGAGAGCACCTGGTGGTGCTGGGACTGCCGCGCGGCGGAGTTCCGGTCGCCTCGGAGGTCGCGGCCGCGCTCGACGTCCCGCTCGACGTGATCCTGGTGCGCAAGCTCGGCGTGCCGTACCAGCCGGAGCTCGCGATGGGCGCGATCGGCGAAGACGGCGTACGGATCATCAACGAGGAAGTCGTACGGCGCGCAGATGTGAGCGTCCCCGAATTCGAGGCGGTCGAGTCGCGGGAGCGGCTCGAGCTCGCTCGGCGCGCCGCGCGCTTCCGTGGGTCGCGCCACCGCGTCGCGCTCACGGGCCGCACGGCGCTCGTCGTCGACGACGGCATCGCAACCGGCTCCACGGTGCGCGCCGCGTGCGAGGTTGCGAGAGCTCACGGCGCGACCCGGGTGATCGTGGCCGCGCCGGTCGCGCCGCCCGGCGCGGTCGAGCACCTGCGCCCGGCCGCCGACGAGATCGTCGTGCTCTCGAGCCCGCCGTCGTTCCGGGCGATCGGCCAGTTCTACGACGACTTCACGCAAACCTCGGACGCCGAGGTGATACGTCTGCTCGAGCAGGCGGAGACCCGCCGGGCTGCGGGCGCCCACACCCGTGCGGGCGGCTCAGGCGCGTGCGACGAGGAAGTCGTGATCGACTCCGGACCGGTTCGGCTCGCGGGCCACCTCACGATCCCGAGCGGCGCCGGCTCCGTCGTGTTGTTCGCGCACGGGAGCGGGAGCAGCCGTCACAGCAGCCGGAACCGCTTCGTGGCGGGCGTCCTGAACCGAGCCGGCTTGGGGACGTTGCTGTTCGACCTGCTGACCGTCGACGAGGAACGCAACCGCGCCAACGTGTTCGACATCGAGCTCCTCGCGCAGCGACTCGTCGTCGCGACCCGCTGGACGCGCGAGCAGCCGCAGGCCGGTGGCGCCGAGATCGGCTACTTCGGCGCGAGTACCGGCGCCGCGGCGGCGCTGTGGGCCGCGAGTGAGCAAGGCGACGGCATTGCGGCCGTCGTGTCCCGCGGCGGCCGGCCGGATCTCGCCGGGTCCCGCCTGAGCGCGGTGCGCGCGCCGACGCTGTTGATCGTCGGTGGCAACGACCACGCGGTCCTCGATCTGAACCGCCAGGCTCGGGCCCAGATGCGTTGTCAGACGGCACTCGAGATCGTCCCCGGCGCCACCCATCTCTTCGAGGAGCCGGGCACGCTCGCCGTCGCGGCCGAGCTCGCACGCGATTGGTTCGTCAACCATTCGGTCGGGGTCCGCCCGCTCTCCGTCTGACGTACGAACGGGGCGGGCCGCGGTCCCTCGGACCGGCCGCGATGGGACGTTCGGCCCTGGGCCCGATCCCGCGAAGGGCGCAATCTCGATCGGAGACACGGGGACGCGGCGTCACGCCCGGCCGACCGAGATCGAGGAGTGCGAGATGGCCAGTCTGGGAGTCGCAATCGTGCGCGAATACCAGCGCGGGGTCATCTTCCGGCTGGGCAAGGTCCGCAACGTGAGGAATCCCGGAATGCGGTTCATGATCCCGCTCGTCGACCGCATGCAGAAGGTCACGCTGCGCACGGTCACGATGCCGATCCAGTCGCAGCAGGTGATCACCAAGGACAACGTCTCCATCGGCGTTGCCGCGGTCGCCTACTTCCGCCGGGTCGATCCGGTGAAGTCGATCGTCGAGATCGAGAACGTGCAGTCGGCGATCAACCAGATCGCGCAGACCACCGTCCGCAACGTCGTGGGTCGCTCGAGCCTCGACCAGGTGCTGAGCCAGACGGAGACCTTGAACGACACCATCAAGCAGATCCTCGACATGACGACCGAGCGATGGGGCGTGCTCGTGCAACTCGTGGAGTTGAAGGACATTCAACTCCCCGAATCGATGCAGCGTGCGATGGCCCGCGAGGCCGAAGCCGAGCGCGAGAAGCGTGCGAAGATCATCGCAGCCGAAGGTGAGGCGCTCAGCGTGGGCAAGCTGGCCGAAGCCGCCGACGTGATCGTCGATCATCCGATCGCGCTGCAGTTGCGGAACCTGCAGGTGCTCGCCGAGATCGCCATCGAGCGGAACTCGACGATCATCTTCCCGGCGCAGTTCCTCGACAGCATGCGCTCGGTCGCGCAGTTCGTCGACGGGGAACGCGCGCTCCACGCTCCCCCAACCCCCGCGTGAGGTCGACCGTGCGCTGGGACGTCATTCGCAAACCGACGAGTTGGGCCGTCGCGCCGAACCTCCTCGACTACGACGCGACCCGGTCTTCGTTCAGCTGGGAGGCGGCGCGCGCCGAGCTCGACGGCTTGCCCGCCGGTGGACTCAACATCGCGCACGAAGCCGTGACGCGGCATGCAACCGGGCCCGACCGCGAACGTCTCGCGCTCGTCTGGCTCGGGAAGGACGGCAGCCGGCGCGAGCTCACATTCGGCGAGCTCGACGAGCAGACCAACCGCATGGCCAACGCGCTCGCCGCGCTCGGCGTGGGCGCGGGCGACACGGTGTTCACGCTGCTCGGTCGCGTCCCGGAGCTGCACATCGCGATGTTGGGTGCGCTGAAGCTCGGCGCGGTCGTGTCACCGCTGTTCTCGGCGTTCGGCCCCGAGCCGATCCGTCAGCGCATGCAGCTCGGCCACGGTCGCGCGCTCGTCACCTCTCGATCGCTCTACCGGCGCAAGGTCGCGCCGGTGCGCGACGCCATCACCGACCTCGCGTACGTGTTGCTGATCGACGGCGCCGACGCCGACGTACCCGGCGCCCACGATCTCGAGCCACTGCTCGCAGCCCAACCGTCGAACTTCGTGATACCGCCGACGGATCCCCGGCAGCTCGCGCTCTTGCACTTCACGAGCGGCACCACCGGCACGCCCAAGGGCGCGATGCACGTGCACGAGGCCGTCGTCGCGCACGACGCGACCGCGCGGCTCGCGCTCGACTTGAAGGCCGGCGACGTCTACTGGTGCACGGCCGATCCCGGCTGGGTCACCGGCACCTCCTACGGCGTGATCGCACCACTCGTGATCGGCGCGACGCTCGTCGTCGACGAGGCTGAGTTCGACGCGGCGCGCTGGTACGAGACCCTCGAGCGCGAACGCGTCAGCGTCTGGTACACGGCTCCCACCGCAGTACGCATGATGATGCGGTCGTCCGACGTCTCGGCACGTGACCACGATCTGTCGGCGTTACGTTTCATCGCGAGCGTCGGCGAACCCCTCAATCCCGAAGCCGTGCTGTGGGGAGTCGACGCCTTCGGCCTCCCGATCCACGACAACTGGTGGCAGACCGAGACCGGAGGGATCATGATCGCGAACTTCGCGGCATCCGACATTCGCCCGGGATCGATGGGGCGGCCCCTTCCCGGCATCGACGCCGCGATCCTCCGGCGCGACGAGCACGGCGACGTGATCGTGGTCGACGGATGCGCGGTGGAAGCCGGCGTGGACGAGGAAGGCGAGCTCGCGCTGCGCCCCGGATGGCCGTCGATGTTCCGCGGCTATCTCGGCGAGGACGAGCGCTACGCGAAGTGCTTCGCCGGCGGCTGGTACCGCAGCGGCGACCTCGCGACGCGCGACGCCGACGGTTGGTTCTGGTTCGTCGGCCGCGGTGACGACGTCATCAAGTCGGCCGGGCACCTCATTGGGCCCTTCGAAGTGGAAAGCGCGTTGATGGAACATCCGGCAGTGGCCGAGGCGGGCGTGATCGGCAAGCCCGACCCGCTCGTCGGCTCGGTCGTGAAGGCGTTCGTGTCGCTCCGGCCCGGCTACGAGCCCAGCGACGAGCTGCGCCTGGAGCTGGTCGGATTCGGGCGCAAGCGGCTCGGCGCCGCGGTCGCGCCCAAGGAGATCGAGTTCCGCCAGGACCTGCCCAAGACCAGGAGCGGCAAGATCATGCGCCGGCTGCTGCGCGCCCGTGAGCTCGGGTTGCCGGAGGGTGACCTCTCGACGTTGGAGTCGGGCTCGTGAGCGCGCTCGCACACGACGACGCCCTCGCACTGCTGCGCGACATGCTGCGCGTCCGCCGCTTCGAGGAGCGGTGCGTCGAGCTGTACTCCGCTGCGCACATCCGGGGGTTCGTGCACCTGTACATCGGCGAAGAAGCGGTCGCGGTCGGCGTGATCCCGACACTCTCCGACGACGACTCGATCGTGGCGACCTATCGCGAGCACGGCCACGCGCTCGTGCGCGGCGTGTCGGCGCGATCGATCATGGCGGAGATGTACGGCAAGACCGAGGGCTGCAGTGGAGGGCGCGGTGGCTCGATGCACTTGTTCGATGCGGCGCGGCGCTTCTACGGCGGCAACGCGATCGTCGCCGGCGGTCTGCCGGTGGCGGTCGGGCTCGCGCTGGCGGAGAAGATGCAGGATCGGCGCGGGGTCGTGGCGTGCTTCTTCGGCGAGGGTGCGATCGCCGAGGGCGAGTTCCACGAGTGCATGAACCTCGCGGCGCTCTGGCAGCTCCCGATCCTGTTCTGCTGCGAGAACAACCTCTACGCGATGGGCACCGCGCTCGGCCGCTCCGAGTCGGAGACGGATCTCTCGCTCAAGGCGTCGAGCTACGAGATGCCCGCGTGGCCGGTCGACGGCATGGACGTGGTCGCGGTGCGCGCCACCGCCGCCCGCGCGGTGGAGGCCGTTCGCAACGGCAGTGGGCCGCACTTCCTCGAGTTGCGCACCTATCGCTTCCGCCCGCACTCGATGTACGACCCCGACCTGTATCGCGACAAGGCCGAGATCGCGCAGTGGAAGGAACGCGATCCGATCCCGGCACTGATCGCGCGCGCGGAGATCACGCCGGCCGAGGTCGACGCGATCGAAGCCGATGCCAAAGTGGAGATCGACGACGCCGTCGCGTTCGCCGAGCAAGGAACCGACGAACCGGTCGAGTCGCTCACGCGGTTCGTCACGAGCGAGCTGGGCCGGACATGACCGAGATCACCTACCGCGAGGCGTGCCGGCAGGCGTTGCGCGACGCGCTCATCCGCGAACCCCGCGCGTTCCTGATGGGCGAGGACGTCGGCCGGTACGGCGGCTGCTTCGCCGTGAGCATGGGCCTGCTCGACGAGTTCGGGCCCGACCGGATCCGGGACACCCCGCTGTCGGAGTCGGCGTTCGTCGGCGCCGGGATCGGAGCCGCGATCGGCGGCATGCGCCCGATCGTCGAGATCATGACCGTCAACTTCAGCCTCCTCGCGCTGGATCAGATCCTCAACAACGCGGCGAGCTTCCTGCACATGTCGGGGGGCCAGTGCAACGTCCCGCTCGTCATCCGGATGACGACCGGTGGCGGGCGCCAAGTGGCCGCGCAGCACTCGCACAGCCTCGAAGGTTGGTACGCGCACATCCCCGGGCTGCGCATCCTCACCCCCGCGACGATCGACGACGCGCGCGGGATGCTGTGGCCGGCGCTCCTCGACCCCGACCCCGTGCTGATCTTCGAGCACGCATCGCTCTACAACACGTCAGGCGAACTCGAGGAGACCGCCGGCCCCTTCGACATCTCGCGCGCGATCGTGCGCCGCCGGGGCAACGACGTCACGCTGATCGCGTACGGCGGCACCCTCCGCGTCGCGCTCGAGGCGGCCGCGACGCTCGCGAGTGAGGGCATCGAGTCCGACGTGATCGACCTGCGCAGCCTCCGCCCGCTCGACGACGAGACGTACATCGACTCGATCCGACGCACGCACCGGGCGGTGATCGTCGACGAGGGCTGGCGCAGCGGCTCGATCTCGGCCGAGATCGCCGCGAGGATCGCGGAGCACGCGTTCTACGACCTCGACGCCCCCGTCGAACGCGTTTGCAGCGCCGAGGTCCCGATGCCGTTCGCCAAGCATCTCGAAGACGCGGCGTTGCCGACTCCCGCGGCCGTCGTCGCCGCGGCCGAGCGAGCGATGGGCCGTGGCTGATCCGCGCGTGTTCCGCATGCCGTCGCTCGGCGCCGACATGACCGAGGGCCGGCTCATCGAGTGGCTGGTGCAACCCGGCGACGCCGTGCATCGCGGCGATCTGGTCGCGGTCGTCAAGACCGACAAGGCCGACGTGGAAGTGGAGATCTTCGACGACGGCGTGATCGGTGAGCTGCTCGTACCGGTCGGCGACGAAGCGCTCGAGATCGGCACGCCGCTCGCCACGGTCGTCGACGCGGGCGCGGCCGGTCCCGCCGCCGCCCCGCCACCGCCGGCTCCAACACCGCCACCGCCGCCGCCGGCTCCGACACCTCAACCGCCGCAACAACCGGCGCCCGCGCCGCGGCCGCCCGAACCGCCCGCCGTTGCCCCCCCGTCGCTCGCGCCACCCCGGCCCGCGCCGACGCGCTCGACGCCCGCCGCGACCACGGCCCACGTCGCCGCGTCGCCGTACGCGCGCCGGCGGGCCGCGGAGCTCGGTGTCGACCTCGCGCGCGTCGCCGCTGCGCAGCCCGGCCATCCGATCAGCGCGGCCGACGTCGACCGCGCCGCCCGCTCACGCGTTGCCGAGCCGGCCCCCGCGCCGAAGCCGGAACCAGTCGCTCCCGTCGACCAGAGCACGGCGATGCGGCAGGCCATCGGCCGGCTCATGGCCCGCTCCAAGCGGGAGATCCCCCACTACTACCTCCAAGAAGACGTGGAGCTCACCGCCGCGCTCGCGTGGCTCCAGAGCCACAACGAGCAGGCTCCCGTCGACGCGCGGATCCTCCCGGCGGCGCTGCTCTACAAAGCGGTGGCGCTCACCGCCGCCGCGATGCCCGAGCTCAACGGGTACTGGGTCGACGATCACTTCGTGGCCGGGAGCGGGGTCCACCTCGGTGTCGCGATCTCTCTGCGCGGGGGCGGGCTCGTCGCGCCCGCCGTGCACGACGCCGACCGCCTCTCGCTCGTCGAGCTCATGGGCGCGCTCCGCGACGTCACCAGCCGAGCGCGCGGCGGACGCCTCCGCGGCTCGGAGATGACCGACGCGACGATCACGGTCACCAACCTCGGCGACCGCGGCGTTCGGTCGGTCTTCGGCGTCATCTATCCGCCGCAGGTCGCGCTCGTCGGCTTCGGCAAGATCTCGGACCGGGTGTGGGACGTCGACGACGGGATCGGGATCCGGCCCGCCGTGACGGCAACGCTCTCGGCCGATCACCGCGCCACCGACGGCCACATCGGCGCGCGCTTTCTCGCCGACGTCGCACGACGCCTCGGCCAACCGGAGGAGCTGCGATGACCCTCGACCCCGATGCCGCGATGCGTTCGGCGCTCGCCGCGATCGCGCCCGAAGCCGACCTCGACGAGCTCGAGCCGGGCGACGACCTGCAGGAGGCGCTCGACCTCGACTCGATGGACTTCCTCAACTTCCTCATCGCGGTCGCGCAGTCGACCGGGGTCGAGATCCCGGAGTCCGACTACCACCTCGTGCGCACGTTCGCGAGCTGCGGCGACTACCTGCGGCAGCACGCAGATCACTGACCCACCGTCGGGCGCCGCGCCGCGCACAGGCACGCGAGGCGAGAAAGGGACCTTTGTCATCTCCGGCGGGCCTCGCGGCTCTGCCGAGGGCGTCGCCACGGGACGAAGATCGCTCCATCTCGGAAAGGAGCCAGCATGCCCACCACCAACCGACTGGCAACACTCGAGGAGCTGGCCGCCGCGACCGGACCGTGCGTGTCGGTCGTGTGCCCACTCGATCACCTCTCACCCGGCAACCCGCACGACACCCAGACCCTCGCCGAGCTCCGGGACGCGGCCGCGAGGGAGTTGCAGGCCCGCCGACCCGACCGCGACACCACCGCTCGAGTCCTGCAGAACCTCGACGACGCGTTTGCCTCGATCGACCGCGCGCATCCGGGGAACGCCGTCGCGATCTTCGCCGGCGTCGACATCGGAACGGTCACGCCGCTGATGACCGCGACCAACCCCCGGGTCGTCGTGGGCGACCGGTTCGCGCTGAGCGAGCTGGCCGGCGACGCCGCGACCATCGTCTCGGTCCGCGTGCTCGTTCTCTCACTCGCGCAATCCCGCTGCATCGACCTCTCCGGCGCCGCCGCGCACGAGCGGCACGACGCCGGGTTCCCGGTCAAGGTGGAGGCGCCGACTCGGGAAGAGACGCCGCACCGCGACTTCGCGCTCGACGAGCACGAACACGCCGAGGCCGCGCGCTTCGTGCTGCGCGCGGTCGACGCCGCGCTCGAGAAGGTGCACGAAGCCGATCCCCGGCCGCTCGTGCTCGTCGGCGCCGAACGCGATCTGTCCTACTGGGACGAGGTGTCGGGCTCGTCGGCTCGCGTCGTCGGACGCGTGCACGGAAACTACGAATGGGCCGGCGCGAACGAGATCGCGGCGCTGGTACGTCCTGCGCTCGCGTCTTCCCGCCACGCCCGCGACGAGGCCGCGGCGAACGAGGTCCGCGAGAAGCTCACGAACGGCGCAGTTTGCGGCATCGCCGACGTGTGGGCCGCGGCACGCACCGGCCGCGGACACCGGCTCGTCGTCGAGCAGGCGTACCACTTCGACGGCCGGCTCGACGCGGATCGTCTCCAGCCGGCAACACGCGAGGCGCCCGACTCCTTCGACGCGGTCGATGACGCCGTACGCGAGCAGATCTGCCATGACGGCGAGGTCGAGGTCGTCGACGAAGGCGTCCTCGCCGACCTCGGTCGCATTGCCATGGTCCTCCGTTACTGAGTGCACAAGGAGCCGGAATCGTGGACGAACGCATCAAGTGGTTCGACGACATCAGCAAACAAGACGTCGCGGTGGCCGGCGGCAAGGGCGCGAACCTGGGCGAGTTGACGCGGGCGGGGCTGCCCGTGCCGCCGGGGTTCGTGGTCACCGCGTCGGCGTACCTCGAGGCGCTCGACATCGCGGGCGTCCGCGCCGACCTGCGTGAGCGCGCCGCGAGCGCAGACACCCTCGACGAAGAGGCGCTGACGGCGCTCGTCTCCGACATGCGGGAGCTCGTGCATAAGGCCGGCATTCCCGACGCGCTCCGCCACGACGTGCTCGACGCCTACCACCGGCTCGGAAACGACGAGTACGTCGCCGTGAGATCGTCGGCGACCGCCGAGGACTCCGCGACCACCTCGTTCGCGGGCATGAACGAGACGTTCACCAACGTCCGCGGCGACGACGACCTCCTCGCCCGCATCGTCGACTGTTGGGCCTCGTTGTTCGGCGCGCGGGTGCTCGCATATCGCGCGACGCAGGGCGTGCTCGACGAGCCCGCGATCGCGGTGGTCGTGCAACGCATGGTGAACTCCGACCGCTCGGGCGTGATGTTCACGATCGATCCGTCCACGGGGGACACCTCCCGCATCGTGATCGAGGCCGCGTTCGGCCTGGGAGAAGTCGTCGTCGGCGGCCAGGTGGAGCCCGACACCTACATCGTCACGAAGCAGGGCTCGACGATCGCGACCCGCGTGGGCGCGAAGACGTTCCAGATCGTGCGCGGCCCCGACGGTCGCGACCAGCGGATCGACAACGACGCAGAGACCGCCGGCCGACGCGTGCTCCGCGACGACCAGGTGCTCGAGCTCGCCGAGCTCGCCCGGCGCGTCGAGAAGCACTACGGCGCGCCCCAGGACACGGAGTGGGCGATCGAGGGCGACCGCACGTTCTTCGTGCAGTCGCGGCCGATCACCACGCTGGCGCCCAAGTCGGGCGTGGAACGCTCGGCCGACGCGAGCGTGCTCGGCGCGCCGTTGGTGAGCGGCCTCGGCACGGCGCCGGGTATCACCACGGGTCGCGTCAGAATTCTGCACGACCCGAGCGAGGGGCACTTGCTCGAAGCCGGTGAGATCCTGGTCGCGCCGATGACGAACCCCGACTGGGTCCCGGCCATCCGGCGCGCGGGCGCGCTCGTGACCGACAGCGGCGGTATGACCTGCCACGCGGCGATCGTGAGCCGGGAGCTCGGCGTTCCGTGCGTTGTGGGCACGCGTCGCGCGACCAGCGTGCTGCACGACGGCATGATCGTCACCGTCGACGCCGCGCGCGGCACCGTCTACGAAGGCGACGTGACCTCCAGTCTTCGTGCCCCGGCGCAGTCGGTCACCGCACGCGCGGCCGCGAACGAGCGCGCCGCAACCGATTTCGGGCCCGAGACGCTCGCGACGCGTGTCTACGTCAACCTCGCGATGGCCGACCAGGCCGAGCGAGTCGCGGCGCTCCCGGTCGACGGTGTGGGCCTGCTCCGCGCGGAGTTCATGCTCACCGAGGCGCTGGGCGGCACGCATCCCCGCCAGCTGATGGCGGAAGGTCGCGAGCGGGAGCTCGTCGACCGCATGTGCAACTCCCTCTTGACGATCACGCGCGCGTTCGCGCCCCGGCCCGTCGTGTACCGGACGATCGACTTCCGCAGCAACGAGTTCCGTGGCCTCGAAGGCGGCACCGCGTTCGAACCGGTCGAGGACAATCCGATGATCGGCTACCGCGGGTGCTACCGCTACGTGCGCGAGCCGGATCTCTTCCGCCTCGAGTTGGAGATCCTCGCCCGCGTTCGCGACGAGACTCCCAACTTGCATCTCATGATCCCGTTCGTGCGGACGCGTTGGGAGCTCGAGACGTGCCTCGAGCTCGTCGACGCCAGCCCGCTCGGCTCGCACCGCGGACTCCATCGCTGGGTCATGGCCGAGGTCCCCTCCGTCGTGTACCGCATCCCGGAGTACGCGGCGCTCGGCATCGACGGCGTCTCGATCGGCTCCAACGACCTCACTCAGCTGATGCTGGGGGTCGACCGCGACTCCGAGATCTGCGCCGAGCTCTTCGACGAGAGCGACGCGGCCGTGCTCGACGCGATCCGCCGGATCATCACCGCCGCGACCGACGCCGGCATCACGTCGTCGTTGTGCGGGCAGGCGCCGTCGAACCGTCCCGAGTTCGCGGAGCACCTCGTGCGCTACGGCATCACCTCGATCTCGGTCAACCCCGACGCGGTCACGAACGCCCGCCGGGCGATCGGCGCGGCCGAGCGCCGCGTGATCCTCGACGCGGCGCGGCGCGGCTGACGCACTTACTCGGACGAAAACGGACTTTCGACCCTTCCAATCCGCCGACGCCGTCCCGCACTGTGAGAAGATCCCCCACCCCAGGAGCCGCGATGAAGGCAGCAGTCGTCCATTCGTTCACAGAACCGCTTCGCATCGAGGACGTCCCGATTCCCGAGCCGGGACCCGGCGAGATCGTCGTGCGCGTGGAGACCTCGGGCCTGTGCCACACCGACATCCACGCCGCGCACGGCGACTGGCCGATCAAGCCCTCACCGCCGTTCATTCCCGGGCACGAGGGCGTCGGCATCGTCGATCGGCTCGGCGCGGGCGTGCGCGAGGTTCGCGAAGGTGATCGCGTCGCGGTGCCATGGCTCGGCTCGGCCTGTGGCGCCTGCGAGTACTGCGCCTCGGGCTGGGAGACGCTGTGCCTGCAGCAGACGAACACCGGCTACTCCGTGAACGGCGGCTTCGCCGAGTACGTGCTGGCCGACGCCAAGTTCGTGGGGCACGTGCCCGACGCGATCGACCCGCTCGACGCCGCGCCCCTCACGTGTGCCGGCGTCACGACCTACAAAGCCGTGAAGGTCTCGCAAACGCGTCCGTCCGACCTCGTCGCCGTGTTCGGCATCGGCGGCCTCGGGCACCTCGCGATGCAATACGCGCAGATTGCCGGCGGCACCGTCGTCGCGGTCGACGTCAGCGACGAGAAGCTCGAGCTGGCGAAGCGGCTCGGGGCGGCGTACACGGTCAACGCGACCCGCGAAGACCCGGTCGAGGTGATCCAGGCACTCGGCGGCGCCGACGCCGCCATCGCCCTCGCCGCGGCTCCGAAGCCGTTCGAGCAGGCGTTCGGCTGCTTGCGCCGCCACGGGCGGTTGGTGTTCGTCGGACTTCCCGCCGAGAACCGGATCAGCCTCCCGATCTTCGAGACCGTGCTCCAGGGCATCAGCGTGACCGGCTCGATCGTCGGCACCCGAGTCGACCTCGCCGAGACCTATGAGCTGCACGCCGACGGCCGCACCACGGTCGTGCGCGAGTCGCGCAAGCTCGAGCAGGTGAACGAGTCGATCGCCGAAGTGCTCAGCGGCCAGGTGCCGGCGAGATTGGTGTTCGATCTGCGGTGACCTGACGGCTCGCGGCGATTTCCGTCAGCGGCGTACGAGCAGCCGCTCGATCGCTGCGAGCCCGTCGGGGGTGCCCGGCCAATTCCGCTCGAGCACCTCGTCACCAGCCGCGCGCACGACACTGCGGAGCACGAGATAGGTCAGGATGGCGTCGTCGAGCATGCCGATCACCGGGATCACGTCGGGGATCGCGTCGATCGGCGACGCCATCCACGCGAGCAGGAACCAGATCCGCACGCGTACGTGCCGCGGAATGTCCCGATCGCCGGCGAGGCCCCGAACGAGCCGAACCAGGTCGGGCATCATCCGCGCCGCGTCGCCGGCCCGCATGCCCCTCGGCCGCGCGACCACCAGGGCGACCACGAGCACGAGCCACAGCACCACGAATCCCACCAGGATGCCGATGGCGTACTTCACGGTGCTCACCCACTGCCGCGCTCGTCGTCCGGAAGGCTCGCCGCCAGTGTGATCTCCCGCGCCGGCGGCTCCCAGGGCCGGATGGCCCGAGCATCGGACCTTCGGCCCTATCAACGGATGGCGGCCGCGCGCCAAGATCGTCGTGCTCGATCATTCGACGCGCAGCATCCCGGCGCCGCGTTGCCCCCCCTTTTGTAAACGGTCGCGATCGGAGGTCCGTTGCCATGGTGACCTCGCTCGACGCCGTACGGCGCGCGACTTCGTCGGTTTCGTCGGTGTGGCCGCCCGACCTCGCCGCGCGGTTGCTCCCGAGGTCGCGAGCCCGTCACGTTTGGGCCACCGGCGGCCGCGCGCACATCGAAGCGCGTGGCGTGCACCGGGCCGGAACCGAACCACTCGCTCGCGCGCTCGAAGAAGCCCTGCACGCGATCAACGGCGTCCATTGGGCGGAGGTGAATCCCATCGTCGCGTGCGTTGTCGTCGCGTTCGACGAGGAGCGTGTCAGCGTCGACGACCTCGTCGGGGTGGTCGACGCGGTCGAGACCGACCAGGGCATCGCGACCGACGACACGATCGGCGGGCGCCGCGATCATCCCGGTGACTCCGCACTGCTGCGCTGGGGGGCGATCGAGCTCGGCGCCGACGTGGCCGGCATCGCGTTCGGCGTCGTCGCCCGGGCGGCCCGCCTCCCCCGCCTCCCGATCGAGATCGCGGCCGCGATTCCCGCGCTCGACACCGTGCCGGGAGTCCGGCACCTCCTCGAACAACACCGGGCGGTCGAAGCAGGGGTCACCTCGGCGGCGGCATTGCTCCAAGGACTCGGCCAGGGTCCGCTCGGTCTCGTGGGCGATGCCGCGCACCGCGTCCTGCTGCTCCGGGAAGCGAGCGCGCGCCGCGAGGTGTGGGAACGCGTGGAGCCCGCACTGCACCCGGGACCCCACGACGAGCGCCTCAATGCGTTCGAGCGAACGCCGCGCCCGCAGCCGGTTCCCGACGGCCCGGTCGAACGGTACGCACAGCTGGTGTCGCTGGGCTCGCTCGGCGTCGGTGCGATCGCGCTCGCGCTGACGCGCAATCCGCGCGCCCTCGCCGACATCGTGCTGGGCGCGCTCCCGCGCGCCTCGCGCTGGGGACGCGATGCGTTCGCCGCCGAGCTCGGTGTCGTGCTCGCCGGTCACGACGTCCTCGTGATGGAAAAGCAGGTGCTCCGCCACCTCGATCGCATCGACACCGTCGTCGTCGACGGAGAGCTGCTCCAGACCATCTCCGACGGCAGCCGCGCGCTGATCGACTCGATCCGCGCGGCCGCGCAGGACTTCGTCGTCGCCGGAACCGAGCCGGACGACTGGAAGGCGCTCGACCCCGACATCGTCGTCGGCGCGGGCGCGGAGCTGGTACCGGCCATTCGCCGGCTGCAGGACGAAGGCCGGGTCGTCGCCGTCGTGACGTCGCACCCCGGCGCCGCGCTCGCAGCCGCCGACTTCGGCGTAGGCGTGATCGACCCGCACGCGTTCCCGCCGTGGGGCGCCGACGTGCTCTGCCCGACGTTGCACGCGGCCGCGCTCGTCATGGACGCGACGGCAATCGCTCGCCGCGCGAGCCATCAGGCAATCACGATCGCGATGGCCGGATCAACGGCCGCGACCGCGCTCGCGCTCGGACCGCGCGTGGCGGCCGGTCACCGGGCGGTAACGGCAACGAACGCGGCGGCGCTCGTCGCGCTCGGCGTCGGGACCCGCACGGGGGCAACGCTCGCGCACCGACCGGTCATCACCCACGACGCCCCCGACGTCGCCTGGCACGCGCTCGACGTCGACGACGTCGCCGCGCAACTGGCAACCGGCGGCACCGGCCTCACGTCCGCCGACGTCGAGCCCCGCCGGACCCCGACGCACGAGGTGTCGGGCTCGAACTTCGTGTCGCTGATGACCGAGGAGCTGACGAACCCGCTCACACTCGTGCTCGGCGTGGGCGGTGCGTTGTCGGTGATGACGGGCTCGCTCACCGACGGCGTCCTCATCGGCGCCGCGCTCGGAGTGAACGCGTTCGTCGGCGCGGCTCAGCGCCTGCGCACCGAACACGCGATCAGCCGACTGACCACGGCGGTGTCGAGTCAACTCGTTCGCATCCGGCGCGACGGCACCATCGTGTCGGCGCCACCGGGCGAGCTCGTCGCCGGCGACCTGATCCTCCTGGAGACCGGCGACATCGTGCCCGCCGACTGTCGGATCTTCACCGCGTCGGGCCTCGAAGTCGACGAGTCGGCGCTCACCGGCGAATCGCTTCCCGTCACCAAGTGCGTCGATCCGGTCGAGCTCGATGCCGCGATCGCCGACCGGCGATCCGTCGCCTACGCGGGCACCGCCGTCGCCGCGGGCCGGGCGGAGGCGATCGTGTTCGCCGCAGGTGATCGCACCGAAGCCCGCCGCGGGCTGTTCGAGACCGCGCGCGCACCGGCGACCGGAGTCGAGTCGCGGCTCGAGAGCCTCACGCGAAGGTCGGTTCCCGTCGTCGGCGCGGCCGGCGGACTGCTCACCGCGTCGAGCCTGCTGCGCGGCGCACCCGCGCGCGAAGCCGTGTCGACGGGCGTGAGCCTCGCCGCGGCCGCCGTGCCCGAGGGCCTGCCGCTCCTCGCTACCGTCGCGCAAGCGGGCGCGGCGATGCGCTTGTCACGCAACGGGGTGCTCGTCCGGAACCCGGGTGTGCTCGAGGCGCTCGGCCGGGTGAACGTGCTGTGCTTCGACAAGACGGGCACGCTCACCGAAGGTCGCCTGCATCTGCGCTCCATGTCCGACGGCGAGGTCGTCGAGACCATGCCCGACATCGACGGCCGCCGGCGGCTCGCGTTGGCCGCGGCGCTGCGCGCAACACCCAAATCGCGACATCAGGGCCTGCCCCATCCGACCGACCGGGTCATCGTCGACGGGGGCGCCGCGGTCGAGCTGTCGGCCGAGCTCGGTGCATCCGGTTGGCGCAAGATCGCGTCGTTGCCGTTCGCGCCGAGCCGCGGCTACCACGCGGTGCTCGGCCACACCGACGACGGACCGTTGCTGTCGGTGAAGGGAGCGCCCGAGGTGGTGCTGCCGCGTTGCGTGGCCTGGCGCCAGGGCGACCGCGTGCGGGCGCTCGACGCGGCGACACGCGCCCGGTTGGAACGACACGCCGAACGCTTCGCGAGGGAAGGCCTGCGGGTGCTGGCGATCGCCGAGCGCCACGCGTCGGGCCGCGCCGATCTCGACGACGAGCGCGTCAACCGCCTCGAGCTCGTCGGCTTCGCGACCGTCGCCGACGCCGCGCGGTCGTCGGCGATCGAGCCCATCGCCCAGCTGCAGCGCGCCGGCATCGGCGTCGTGATGCTGACCGGCGATCACCCGAGCACGGCCGAGACGATCGCGGCGGAGTTGGGGCTGCTCGACGGCGGTGTCGCCTCCGGCCCGGCGCTCGATCAGCTCACCGACGCCCAGCTCGACGCGCTCGTCGCCGACACGACGGTGTTCGCCCGCTTGACCCCCGCGCACAAGGTGCGGATCGTGCAGGCGATGCAGCGCAACGGTCGGGTCGTGGCGATGGCCGGCGACGGCGCCAACGACGCGCAGGCGATCCGCCTCGCCGACATCGGCGTCGCGTTCGGATCGAACGCGACATCGGCGGCGCGCGCGGCGGCCGACCTCGTGATCGTCGACGAACAGGTCGACACGCTCATCACCTCGATCATCGAAGGGCGCGCGATGTGGGCGTCGGTGCGCGACGCGCTCGCCCTCCTGCTCGGCGGTAACCTCGGTGAGGTCATCTTCACCGCGGGAGTCGGCCTGATCACCGGACGCTCGCCGCTCAACGCGCGCCAGCTCCTCGCGGTGAACCTCCTCACGGACCTCGCGCCGGCAATGGCGATCTCGCTGCAGCCGCCGCTCACGCGCGACGTCGACCTTCGTCGGGAAGGACCCGATACCTCGCTCGGCTCCGCGCTCGCCCGCGACGTGGCCGTGCGCGCCGCGGCGACCGCCGGCGCGGCCGGCTTGGCCTGGAGCGTCGCTCGGTTCACCGGCACCCCGACCCGGGCCCACACCGTCGCGCTCGCCGCGCTCGTCGGCGCCCAGCTCGGCCAGACGCTGGTGATCGGACACCGGAGCCCCCTCGTGGTCGGCAGCGGTGTCGTGTCCGTGGCCGCGCTCATCGGGATGATCCAGACACCGGGGGTCAGCCACTTCTTCGGCTGCCGCCCGCTCGGCCCGGTCGGCTGGGCGATCGCGATCGGCGCCGCCGGCGCGGGCACGGCGGGCGCGGCGTTGGCCGGCCGGAGCTGACCGAGATCGCCACGCGAGGTTCATCTCGGGGTCAGATGGATGTGGCCGCGACGCAAGAACCGAGGCCGACGCTCGTCGCGTGCTCTCCGCGCTCATCGCCGCTGCGTCGGCCATCGCGCAGATGCGGGCCGAAGTCCGCCGCATCCGCCGGTAGGACACGCATCTGCGGCTGCGACCGGCGACCCTCGATCGCCCGGCCGCCCCGGTAGGGACAGGGGTAGGGACGGGCGTCGGAACCGGCACGGTCCTTCGGCCCTGAACATCGGGGCCCCGAACAGTGCATGCTGGCCGGAGCGTACGGCGAACTCCGAGCCCTTGGGGTGTTCCGAAGCATGTCCGGCCTGCTCGACTGGTGGTACCGAATCCGCAGGGTGGTGCAACCACCCGGCACCCCCGCGACGCGCCCGGCGATACCCGCCGAGATCGGCGCCGCGAGCGCCGCGGAGCTGGCACCGGTGTTCGCGCACGTCGATCGGCTCGAGCCCGAGCTGCAGGCGGCCGAATCCGCCGGCGACCGCGAGGCCGGGCGCGTGCTGACCGGAGCCGTTGACGACGCCGGGCGCATCCTGGCCGAAGGACGCGAGCGATCGGCGGCCGTCCGCGCCGAGGCCGCCGCGAAGCGCACCGGCGAGGTCGAAGCCGACGCACACGAGCTCGAACGCCGAGCCGCCGAGAACGTGGCGGCGGTGGAACGCGCGGCACACGCGGCGATCCCGTCGCTCGTGGCCGAAGCGGTGACCCTGGTGCGGACCTTTGCCGCCGCTCCCGTTGGTCGGGCGCCCGCGATCGGCGAATCCTGAGATGGGTGCCGGCTGGGTCGCCGGGAGCGTCCGCGCGCGGTTGTTGGCGCGTCACCGCGTCGGGGTCAACGGCGCTCGCGAGATCGCGGAAACGGCATCGGCCGATGCGGCGCGGGCGCAACTGGCCGCCACGCCCTATGCCCGCGCGCTCGCCGGAACCACATCGGTTCGCGACGCGCAACGTGCGATCTGGTCGACCGTGCTGTGGGACACGCGCGTCCTCGCGGGCTGGCTCCCCGCCCCCGGTGTGGAGGTCGCGCGCACGCTCGCCGCGTTCTTCGAGATCGAGAACTTCGAAGACCTCCTCGCGTCGCCCGACACCGATCGCGAACCACCGTTCGACCTCGGCGCGCTGGGCACCGCCGCGACCCGCGCCCACCGTGCGACCTCCGCGTCGGAGCTTCGTGAGGAGCTCCGGCACTCGGCGTGGCGCGATCCGGGAACGAGCGATCCGGCCGGCATCTTGTTCAAGGTGCGGGTCGAATGGGCCCGGCGCCTCAGCGACATCGAGCCGGTGGCCGAGTGGGGCCTCGGGCTGGCCGCGCTGATCGCGGCCCGCGTCGTCGCCGAGCGGGAACAACCGGTCGACCCCGACCTCGTCCGCCGGATTCCCCGGCTCGGCCGGCGCGTGCTCGACGCCGAGACCCTCGCGGCAGTCGTCGCCGCGCTCCCCGTTTCCGCGCGGTGGGCGGTCGAAGGCATCGAGCGAGCTGACGAGCTGTGGCGCGCGGAAGCAAGTTGGTGGCGGCGCGTCGATCACGACGGCGAGCGCCTCCTCCACTCCACGAGACCTGGGCTCGGCGTCGCGGCCGGCGCAATCGCGCTCCGGATGTCGGACGCGTGGCGGACCTGCGCGGCGCTCGACATCGCGAGTCGCGGCGGAGCGGGCCGGGAGGTGCTCGATGCCGCCGCGTGAGCGCCTCGGTCGCGTGCGGATGCAACGCGTCGCGCTCGTCGCGCCGTCGGAATCGCTGCGGCCGGTGCTCGTCGAGGTCGCCGACGCGGGTGTCGTGGAGTTCGATCGCCCGCCGGGCTCGGCGCGCGAACCCACCGGTCCGGTGGCGAAGTTGCTGCATGCCCACGGAGCCGCGCCCAGCGGAGTGGTCCCGGCGCTCGTGCGCGATCCTCCGGATCCCGAGATGCTCGCGCGCGACGGCCCGCTCGAGCTCCTCGCCGGAGAGGCCGAGCTCGAACGCCGGATGACGTCGACCGTACGCCACGGGCGGGTCGCCGGAACCGTCGGTTGGATGCCCTCGGCCGCGATCCCGGAGCTGCGCGCCCGCATCGAGCCCCTCGGCGGCGCGCTGGTCGCGTTGCCGTCCCCCTCGGGCGTCGACCCGCCGACCTTCCTCGCGCCGCGCGGTGTCAGCTCGCATTTCCGGCTGCTGATCGACACGTACGGGACGGTTCGCTACGCCGATCTCGATCCGACGCCGTTCGCGGCGATCGCGTTCGCCGTCATGTTCGGGATGATGTTCGGCGACGTCGGCCACGGGCTGTTGCTGATCGCGCTCGGTCTGGCGGCTCGCACCGGGCGGGGCGTGCTCGGTCGCTTCCGCGCGGGTTGGGCGCTCGCGGTGTCGGCGGGGGTCGTCGCGACCGGTTTCGGCATCGCGTACGGAGAGCTGTTCGGCCCGACGCACGTCTTCTCGGCGCGGTGGCTGGTGCCGCTCGACGATCCGGTGCGGCTCCTCGTGGCGGGCGTGGCGCTGGGCACCGTGCTGCTCGCGGTGAGCCAAGTGATCGGCTCGGCGAATCGCTGGCGCGAAGGTGGTCCCGCGCACGCGTTGTACGCGCCGTCGGGGATCGCGGGCCTGTGCTCCTACGTGGGTCTCGGCCTGCTCGGCGCGGGTCTCTACGAGCACGTGCGCGCCCTGACCGTCTCCGGTGGCCTGCTGGTGGTCACGGGCGTGCTCCTCACGTTCGTCGGTGGCGTCGTCGCGTCCGGTGGGCGGAGCAGCGGCGTGGCGCAAGCGACCGTCGAGTCGGTCGACGGCGTCGTGCGGCTCGGCTCGAACGTCGTCTCCTTCGCGCGGCTCGCCGCGTTCGGGCTCGCCCACGCCGCGATCGGCGCCGTGGTGTGGGACGGCACGACCGCGCTCTGGCACCCGAGCGTGACCGCCGCGGCGGCGGTCGTCCTCTTCGTCGTGGGCAATCTCGCCGCGTTCGCGCTGGAAGCACTCGTCGTCGGGGTCCAGGCCCTGCGGCTCGAGTACTACGAGCTGTTCTCGCACATGTTCGTCGACGAGGGACGCGCGTTCGAGCCGTGGCACGTCGCGATCGCGCGCGCCAACGAAACGAGGGAGAAGTCGTGGGCATCTGGTTGATCGCACTTCCGGTCGCGCTGGCCGGCTCCATGGTGAGCATCATCGTCGGGCGCGACCGGGTGCGCGGGCTCCGGCGGCTGCGCGCCGTCAGCGCGGCGCTGCTCCTGGCCGGGCTCTCGCTCCTCGGAGTGGCCGCGTTCGCGCATCCCGGCGGAGCCGGCACGCCACAACGGGTTCCTTCGACGCTCGCCACGGTCTCGCGCCCGGAGGCGTCCACTCCGAAGAGCTCGTCGTCGTCGAGCGCGGCCTTCATCGGTGCGGCGATCGCGGTCGCGGCATCGTCGCTCGGTGCCGCGCTCGCGGTCGCGTACACGGGATCGGCCGCGCTCGCCGCGGTCTCGGAACGCCCCGAGCTCTTCGGACGCGCGCTCGTCGTGGTCGGACTCGCCGAGGGCATCGCGATCTACGGCCTGATCGTCGCGGTCATCCTGATCGGCAAGACGTGACTCGCATCGGCGCGCTCGGCGAGAGTGCGAAGGTCGAAGGCTTCTCCCTCGCGGGCGCACTCGTGTTCGCGGCCGCGCAGAGCAGCGAGATCGACGCGGCGTGGGATCGGCTCCCCGACGACGTGGGTGTGCTCATCCTCACGGCCACGGCCGCGGCGCGGCTCGGGGCCCGCCTGGGCGAGCGCCCCCACCTCCTTCCGGTCGTGATGCCCGAATGACCGCCGCACCCGAGCCGCACCTTGCAGCGCTCGACGACGCCCTGCGCCGGTCGGTCGCGCACCACACCGCGAGCAAGATCGCACGCGCTCACAACGACGCGGCGGCCCGGACCGAACGAGCTCGCGCCGAGGCCGACGCCCTCGCGCGCCGCGCCCGAGCCGACGGCGAAGCGGCCGCCGACGCGGTCTCGGCGCGCGCTCGGGCCGAGCTCCGCCGGAACGCCGGCGCCACCGTCCTCGATGCCGAGCAAGCAGTGCTCCGAGAGCTTCGCGAACGCGTGCGCGAGGCCGTGCTGCATCTGCGCGAGGAGCCCGACTACCCGCAACTGCTCGACGGCCTGACTGCTCGCGCCCGTGCCCGCCTCGGCAACGACGCGCACGTGGTTCGCGACCCGGAGGGTCTCGGCGGGATCGTCGCCGAGCGCGAGGGCCGCCGGCTCGACTACACCCTGCCCGCGCTCGCCGAACGCGCGCTCGCGGAGCTCGGCGCGTCGATCGAGGACGTGTGGAAGTGAATCCACCCGGCGGACGGGTCCGGCGCGTGAACGGGTCACTCGTCGAGATCGACGCGCTCGATCGGGTGGCGATGCTCGATCTGGTCGAGGTCGGTGAGCGCGGCCTCCTCGGCGAGGTCATCTCGGTGCGCGGCACGCGCGCGACGGCCGAGGTGCACGAGTACACCGGTGGCCTGCGCGTCGGCGCGCCGGCGCGGAGTCTCCATAACCCGCTGTCGGCCCGCCTCGGGCCGGGCCTCCTCGGGGGTGTGTTCGACGGTCTGCTCCGGCCCATCTCGCACGCGGCGACGTTCCTGCGGCCGGGCGAGACGACGTACGACGACGACCGAGTGTGGCCGTTCCGCGCGAAAGCCGCGCTCGGCGAGACGGTCGGCGCCGGGCAATTGCTCGGCGTCGTGGCCGAGGGCCCGGCGTTCGAGCACCGGGTGCTCGCGCCTCCGGGATGCAACGGCCGCGTCGACTGGATCGCGCCCGACGGCAGCTACACGGTCGACGACCGCGTCGCGGTGGTGGGCGGGAACGACGTGCAGCTCGCGCAGTCGTGGCCGGTGCGCCGGGCGCGTCCGTCGCGCCGGCGCCTCTCGAACACGCTGCCGCTCATCACCGGTCAGCGGGTCCTCGACCTGTTGTACCCCGTCGCGCTCGGGAGCACCGCGGCCGTGCCGGGTGGCTTCGGCACGGGCAAGACGATGCTGTTGCAACAGGTCGCGAAATGGTGCGACGCCGACGTCATCGTCTACGTCGGCTGCGGTGAACGCGGAAACGAGATGGCCGACGTGCTCGACGATCTCGCTCGCCTCGACGACCCGCGCACCGGCCGGCCGCTGTCCGAGCGGACCGTGCTCATCGCGAACACGTCGAACATGCCGGTCATGGCCCGCGAGGCGAGCATCTACACGGGCATGACGGTTGCCGAGTACTTCCGCGACATGGGCCTCGACGCGGTGGTGATCGCCGACTCGACGTCGAGATGGGCCGAAGCGATGCGCGAGTTCTCGTCGCGTACCGGTGAGCTCCCGGCCGAGGAAGGCTACCCGGCGGGGCTCGCATCGGCCCTCGCCGCGTTCTACGAACGCGCCGGGCGTGTGGAGACGCAGGGCGGCGAAGAAGGATCCGTCACCGTGATCGCTTCGGTGTCGCCGCCGGGCGGCGACTTCACCGAGCCCGTCACCGCGCACACCCAGCGCTTCGTTCGGTGCTTCTGGACGCTCGACCGCGACCTCGCGTACGCACGCCACTATCCGGCGGTGAGCTGGCACGGCTCGTTCTCCCGTGACGCCGACCTCCTCGCCCGCTGGCGCGTCGAGCGGGGCGAGGACACGTGGCCGGCATCCCGAGCCCGCGCGCTGTCGCTCCTTGCCGAGGCCGATCGGCTCCAGTCACTCGCCGAGCTGGTCGGATCGAGCGCCCTCCCCGACCGCGAACGAATCGTGCTGCTCGGCGCGCGCCTCTTGCGCGAAGGCGTGCTCCAACAGAGCGCGCTCAGCGCGAACGACGGATTCTGCGGACCCGAGAAACAGAACGCCCTCCTCGAGATGGCCCTCGACCTCTACGACTGCTTGCACGAGTTGCTCGGGCGAGGCGTCTCGGCCGCGACCATCGAGGAACAAGACTTCAGCGACGTGATACGAGTGCGCGACACCACGGCCGGCGACGATGCCGACGCCGTCCGCACCGCCGGCGCCGCCGCGCGTCACCGGCTGGAGGGCCTGCGATGAGAGACGCACCGATCGAGCACACCGGCATCGGCGCGCTCAAGGGACCGCTGATCATGACGCGCGGCACCCTCGACGTCGGATGGGACGAGGGCGCAATCGTGCGGCTCGGCACCGGCGAGGAGCGCCACGGCGTCGTGCTCGACGTGAGCGACGACGACGCGGTCGTGCAGGTCTACGAAGGCACGTCGGGCATCAGCCCGACCGACACGACCGTGGCGTTCACCGGCAAGCCGGTCGGCATCCGGGTGAGCGAGGCCTGGCTCGGACGCGCGTGGAACGGCCGCGGCGAGCCGATCGACGGCGGGCCACCCGTGCTCTCCGGGCCCGAGCGCGAGACCTCGGGGTTCCCGTTGAACCCGACCGCCCGGCTCACGCCGGCCGACCCCGTCTTCACCGGCGTCGCCGCGATCGACGTGATGACGACCCTTGTTCGCGGGCAGAAGCTCCCCGTGTTCTCGGTGGGCGGGCTGCCGCACCTGGAGTTGGCGGCACAGATCGCGGCGCAGGCCGGCGTCGCCGGGGAGCCGTTCCGGGTGATCTTCGCGGCGATGGGCGTCACCAACGCCGACGCGGCGATGGTGCGCGACGCCCTCGAGGCGCGCGCCGCGACCGGCGATCTCGCACTCTTCGTGAATCTCGCCGACGACCCGATCGTCGAACGGCTGCTCACCCCGCGCATCGCGCTCACGGTCGCCGAGTACCTGGCGTTCGATTGCGGATATCACGTGCTCGTCGTCATGGCCGACATGACGAGCTACTGCGAAGCGCTCCGTGAGGTCGCCTCGGCGCGCGGCGAGGTTCCGGCGCGCCGCGGGTATCCGGGCTACCTCTACAGCGACCTCGCATCCATCTACGAGCGCTGCGGGCGGCTCCGCGACCGCGCCGGATCGATCACGCAGATCCCGGTCCTGACCATGCCCGCGGGCGACATCACCCATCCGGTGCCCGACCTCACCGGTTACATCACGGAGGGCCAGATCGTCCTCGACCCGGAGATCTCCGCGCGCGGCGTCTACCCGCCGATCGATCCCCTCTCGTCGCTGTCGCGCATGATGCGCCGGGGCGCCGGGCCGGGCCGCACCCGCCCCGATCACCTCGAGGTTGCTGCGCAGCTCGACGCCACCGTCGCGCAGGCACGCGCAGTACGCGACCTCGCCGAGCTCGTCGGTCCGGACGCGTTGACCACAACCGATCGCCGCTTCCTCACCTTCCTCGACACGTTCGAGCACGACCTCGTCACCCAACGGGCCGACGAGTCGTTGAGTCTCGACGACGCATTCGCGCGGGCTTGGCGCGTCCTTTCGGTGCTCCCTCGCCGTGAGCTCACCATGATCCCGGCGGAGCTGCTCGACGCGTCGTACCGTCCGCCCGCGCGCCCGGCCGCCGACCCGAGCTGACGGGAGACGCCGTGCGCGTGCGCCACCCAGCCGGCCGCGGCGGTCGCCTGTGGCTCTCCGACCGACTCGACCTCGCGCGCCGAGCCGCGGATCTGCTGGTGCAGAAGGAACGCGTCCTCCTCCGCGAGCAGCGCCGGCTGGTGGTGCTGCACGACCGGACGCGCACGCAATGGGAAGATGCCTGCCGCGATGCGCAAACGTGGATGGCACGCGCGGCCGCGCTCCGCGGGCGGCGAGTCGTCGGCTTGCAGCGCCGCGACGGCGAGGCGGCCGCCGAGCTCGTATGGCGGAACTCCATGGGTGCGTTCTACCCGGCCGAGGCAAGGTGTTCCCTCCCCGATGCCGACCCGTCGCTCGAGCTCGCCGGCACGTCGGCGATGACCGAGGCAACGCGCGCGCACCGGCGAGCGCTCGTCTGCGCCGTCGAGCACGCGGCAACGCTCCGGGCCGTCGGCGAGGTCGAGCGCGAGCTCGCCGCCACGCGTCGGCGCCTCCGGATGCTCGAACGGCACTGGACGCCCGCGTTGCGCGCCGCCCTGCACGATCTCGACGTCGAGCTCGAAGAGCGCGAGCGCGACGATGTCGTGCACGCGCGGTGGTCACGAAGAGAGGAGATGCGGCCGTGAACCTGCTGCTGTTGTGTGTCGACGGGTCGCCGGCTTCGATCGCCGCCACACACGTCGCGCTCGGTCTGGCTCACGACGGCTGCGCCACCGTGCACGCGCTGTTCGTCGTCGAGGACTCCGGACTCGCCGCGCTCGTCGACGAGGCCATCGACGGCCACGGGTCGCGCGAGGAGCTCGCCGGTACCGGGGTGGCGCTGCTCGCGCGTGTCCGCGCGATGGCGGAGACGGCCGGCGTCGCGATCGAGAGCTCGACCGAAGGCGGCGAGCCGTTCGAACGGATCCTGGCGGTCGCCGATCGACTGCGGCCCGACTTCATCGTGATGGGCCGCACCGGCCGCCGAGGCCCGGGACGGGCGCTCGTCGGGAGCGAGGTCGAACACGTCCTCGAGTTCACCGACTGGCCGGTCATCATCGTGCCGGAAGCCACCGAATCGGGAGCCGCGAAGTGAACGAACCGACCACAGCACTCCCGGTGGCGCTCGTCGGTGACGAGCTGGAAGTGCCGTGCCTCGACGGCGACCACCGCCGGTACCTCAACCTCGACGCCGCCGCGTCCACGAGCGCGCTCCCGGCCGTTGCCGCCCGGGTGCACGACTTCCTTCCGTGGTACTCGAGCGTGCACCGCGGCGCGGGATACAAATCGCGTCGAGCCACGAACGACTACGAGCAGGCGCGAGCGGCCATGCTCCGGTTCGCCGCGCGTGACCGGGACACCGACGACATCGCGATCATCTGCCGGAACACGACCGAGGCGATCAACCACCTCGCGTACCGTTTGCGCCTCGAACCCGACGACGTCGTGCTCACCACCGTGGTCGAGCACCACGCCAATCTGCTGCCGTGGACGCGGCTCGGCCGGACTCGTTTCGTCGAGTGCGCCTCTGACGGCACATTCGATCTCTCCGACGTGGTCACCGCGCTCGACACGGCGCCGACCCCCAAGCTGCTCGCGCTCACCGGCGCGTCGAACGTGACGGGTTGGATGCCGCCGATCGACGCCATCGCGAACGCGGCACACCAACGCGGCGTGCCCGTGTTCCTCGATGCCGCCCAACTCGCGCCGCACCGGGCGTTGCCGACGACCGTCGACTTCGTCGCGTGGAGCGGGCACAAGATGTACGCGCCGTTCGGCGCCGGCGCGCTCATCGGCCCGCGGCGGGCGTTCGCGGAAGGCGACCCGTTCCTCGCCGGAGGCGGCGCCGTCGACCTCGTCGACCTCGACGAGGTCATGTGGACCGATCCCCCGGAGCGCGAGGAGGCCGGTTCGCCCAACGTCGTCGGCGCCGTGGCCCTGCACGCCGCGATCGACGAGCTGACCGCCATCGGGTGGGACCCGATCGTGGCCCACGACGCCGAGCTCTCGCACCGGCTGCGGTCGGGACTCGCCGCCCTGCCCGGCGTACACCTCCTGGGTCCCGGCCCGGGTGACCTGACCCTGCCGCTCGCCACGTTCAACGTCGAAGGCATGCACCACGCGCTCGTCGCGGCGCGGCTCAGCGCGGAGTACGGCATCGGCGTGCGGCACGGCTGCTTCTGCGCGCATCCGTACCTCTTGCGGCTGCTCCGCCTGAGCACCGCCGAGATCGCCGAGTACCGCCACGCCGTGCAACGCGGCGACCGGCGCGCGATACCCGGCGCGGTGCGCGCGAGCGCCGGCCTTTCGACCTCGGTCGCCGACGTCGACCGATTCCTCGGCGCGCTCACCGAGCTCGTCGACGGCAAGCCCGCGCCGGTTGCCTACACCCAGGACCTCAGCGGCGACTTCTCCCCAACCGAGCCGGGCGGGACCTGGATCGGCGACGACGACGCGCTCGGCGCACCCTGCGCGCCCGGATGACGCGTTCCGTCAGGTGTCAGCCGACGCAGTCAGCGCTTGAGCGACGACACGACAATGACGATCGTCTTCTTCATGAGTGCTCACCGACTCGGAGCGCGGCTGATCCGGCTCCGAGACTGCTCCTCGGGCGGGGCCCGCGGAAGGGGCGAAAGGCCCCATACCCCGGGCCGTTGATCGCAGGAACCCCGGCCGCCACCCGGGTGACGTTCGGCCCTATTGCGATGGCCGGGTCCCCGCGCAAGATCAACGAACCGACACGACAACCGGTGGGAGCCCGATGCCGAGCTATCCGATCCAATACGACGTCGACCGCGAGCTCGGCGACCGGAACCGGCTGACCGTCGGGTTCCGGCTCGTCCTGGCGATACCGATCCTGATCCTGCTCGGCACGATCAACGGTGGCGCGGCGCCGAGGCCCGGAACCGCCGCGTTCACGGCCGCGGGCGCCGGCGGCATCCTCGTCGTCGGTCCCGCGTTGATGATCGTGTTCCGCCAGAAGTACCCACGCTGGTGGTTCGACTGGAACGTCGCGCTCTGGCGCTTCCAGAACCGGGTCGGCGTGTACATGCTCTTGCTTCGCGACGAGTATCCGGCGACCGACGACGACCAGGCCGTGCACCTCGAGGTCACCTACCCCGACGTTGCCACCGACCTCAATCGTTGGCTGCCGCTCGTGAAGTGGTTCCTCGCCATCCCGCACGTCGTCGTGCTCTTCTTCGTCAACGTGGCGGCCTTCTTCGTGGTGCTGTTCGCGTGGTTCTCGATCCTGTTCACCGGGGCGTTCCCGCCCGGAGCGGCCGACTTCGTGGTCGGCGTGATGCGCTGGAACAACCGCGTCGTCGGCTACGCGCTGACCCTGGTCACCGACGAGTATCCGCCGTTCCGCCTCGCGGCCTGAGCGGGTGGTGCGAAACGCGGCGCGGAAGGGACGCCCGGGAGGACTTCCGACCCTGTTCCGGCGACCGGGATCTGCGTACCGTCGAAGGTGCAAGCAGGAGGACCGACATGAGTCAACACGAGAACGGTCTCGCCGAGCCGAGCCTGATCAGCCGGCCGTTGCTGCACTGCCCCGAGTGCCATTCGACGCGGCTCGAACCGGTGGTCGAGGCGGTCGTGCAGGAAGTGCACTTCCGGTGCCGCGATTGCGGGCGCTGCTGGAACACCGCGTTCGGAAGCGTGGCCCGGGTTGCACCGCCGACCTGTTTCGGCTGCCCGGAGCGCAACCGCTGCGAACAGGTGTACGCGGCCGATCATCGCGAAGACGCGGTGCACACGGCCTGACACCGGCGACGGCCGAGCGGCGCGCCGGTCAGCCCTGATTTGCCTTGTAGAGCCGGTCGGCTTCGTCGACGTAGTACTCGTCGAGACTCGTCGGCATCCGCACGTCGAAGCCGAGCACACGGCGCAGCACGGGCGAGAGTGTCGCGACGCGCTCGGGCGGCACCATGCGGGGGAAGTCGAAGTGCTGCCGCATGTACGACCGGCAGTAGTTCACGGTCAAGGCGTGCCGCGGTCGGCTCGTGCGGTTCATGCCGCCGGAGTGCCAGATGCGGGCGTTGAAGATCACGGCGCTGCCCGCGGTCGGGAACACCATCTCCGCATCGCGGTCGTACTCCTCGGGCGTCGGCGCGTCGATTCGCTCGAACGAGCCCGGCAGGAAACGGGTGGCGCCGTTCTCCTCGGTGAAGTCGGTCAGCGCGATCATCACGCCGACATTCGTCGGGTACGACGGAATCACGCGTTGACAGTCGACGTGCATGCGGCTCGAGTAGTTGGTCCCGTCGGGCGGCATGCTCGAGCTGATGCACGCGTACATGATGCACGTCGGTCCGAGCACGGATTCGACGTGCGGCAGGATGTTCGGGTGGACCACGGCGGCGGCGATCGCGTCGTCGCGCAGCGCACCGTTGAACGACATCCAGTCGTCGTTCCGGCGGCGCGGATCGGGATTCCGCAGGTCCTCGTGGATGAGGCGGTCGAGCACCTCGATCAGGTGCTCGACCTGTGCCGGGCCGAGGGCGTCGGGGATGACGCAGAAACCACTTGTCGAGAGCACGTCGGCGGTCGTTATCGGTGTCATGCAGTGAGCATCGCCGCGCGCTCGCGCGCTCCGCGAGGGTCGAAGGTCCCGAGAACGCCGACGAATGGCCCTCCCGCGACGCCGAAGTCACCGCAGCAGGTCGCGCCGGCGGAAGAGCGCCAGCGCGAGAGCGCACAGTGCGAGAGCCAAAACGGTCGTGATCGTGAGCGTCAGCGGTTCGAGACCCTGCGCGGGCGCCAGCGCCATGTAGTGGAAGAGGGAAAGGTGCTGCAGCCACGTCAGACCCGTTATCAGCGACGCGGCCAGGTCGACGACGACCGACCAGACGACCACGGCGTACACGGTCGTCGAGGCTGATCGGGGCGCGATCGAGAGCATCACCGCACCGGCACCGAGCACGAGGAGCGCGGTCGGCACGACGTTGCATCCCGCGCCGAGCAACGCGCCCAGCCCGACGGGCACACCTTGCGTTCGCGCCCCGAGCCAGGCCGCGAACCCGGCGAGCACGCTCGCGGCGACGATCGCGGCTCCCCCGAGCGCGAGCCGGCCGAGCAGCCAGTTCACCCGCGTGGTGGCGCCGGTCAGCACGTTGACGAGCCGCCCGGATGCCTCCTCCTCCGCGGCCGCGCCGACCTGCCCGGCGGGGAGCAACGCCACCACCGTCGCGAGCAACAGGAACGCGACCCCGAAGTACTGCGTCGTGAAACTGCCGTGCACGCCGAACTTCTTGAGGGTGTCGTTCAACGACTTCGGCGCCGAGCTCGTGGCGACCTTGCCGATGACGCCCAACATGAGCCCCGAGGCGACAGCTCCCACGCACCAGGCGACGAGGACGGGGAGCTCCCGGCGCGCGGTCAGACCGAACGCCGACCTCAATCCGAACGGTCGAAGACGCGCGACGTCGGGCGACGCGAACACGCCGTCGCCGACGTCGCGCCTCGACGAGAGCTGCACGGCACCGGCCGAGCACGCGAGCACGGCCGCCACCGCGGGAACCAGCGGCCACGCGTCGTTCTGCGTGAACGGGAGCATCCGCTCGCTCCATCCGAACGGCGTCGCCCAGAGCAGCCAACGCGTGCTGCTCCCCGAGTCGGCGATCATGCGCAGCACCGTCGTGACGCCGAACGCGACCACGGCCAGCTCGGTGGCCGCGCGTCGGGTGCGGCCGAGCTGCGACGTGAGGGCGCCGACGCTCGCGAACACGGCCGTCGGTACGGCGAGACTCGCACCGAACAGGAGGCAGTCTCCGGCGCCGAACGCGACCTGATGGTTCCGGCCGGCCGCCAACGTGAGCAACGTCGTACCGACGAAGATGACGCCGACCGCGGCGCCGAGCGCGGCGAGCGTCGCGGTCGTGGCCCGCGCGGGCCGGGTGTTCCCGGCCAGCACCAGCTGCCAGCGTCCGTTGTCCTCCTCGCCGCGCAAGAGTCTCGTCGCGGCGAGCAGCGCCCAGATCGCGCCGATCGTGGTGAGGAACACGAACACCTTGTAGAACGTGTACCCGCCGACCGTGCCGATCGCCGACACCGGCCCGAGCAGCACCGACAGTCCGAGGTCGTGGCCGGTGGTCGCCGCGATCTGCCGGCGGCTCAGCTCCGTCGGGAACGACGACACGTACGACAGCGCCGACGACGCGGCCGTCGCGCCGAACGCCACTGCGCAAACCGTCGCACCGATCCACACCTGCTCGAACGCCCGCTTCGCGACGGCAAGGTCGGCCCCGCCGACAACGGCCTCCCGGCGCGACGGAGTGGTCGCGGTTGGCGTCGTGCCGATCACGCCGGCTTCCGCTCGTTGTGGTCGCCGTACTTCGCGATGAAGAGCTCCTCCAACGACACCTCTCGTGTCGTCAGGTGCTCGACTCCGACTCGCGCGAGGGCCGCGACGAGGGGCTCCATCGAGCCCGCGACATCGCACTCGACCGTGTTCCCGTGCGCACTCACGTTGCTCACACCGGCGACGCCGGTGAGATCGGGGACGGGCGCCGACAACTGGGCGTGGACCCGCAGCGCGGCCAGGCTCCGCAGCACGTCGAGATGGCCGATCTCGATGATCTTGCCGGCTCGCAGCATCGCGACCCGATCGCACACTGCCTCTACCTCGCTCAAGACGTGCGACGACAACAGCACGGTCTGCCCGTTCTCGCGTGCTTCGGTCACGCAGTCGCGGAACACCTTCTCCATGAGGGGGTCGAGCCCGGTGGTCGGCTCGTCGAGCAGCATCACGTCGGCGCGACTCGCGAAGGCCGCGATCAGCAAGACCTTCTGGCGGTTCCCGTGGCTGTACGCGCGGATCTTCTTGTCGAGGTTGAGATCGAACCGGCGTACGAGCTCGTCGCGATAGGCGCTGTCCACGGAGCCGTGGAGCGCGCCGAGAAACCGCAGTGCCTCCGCGCCGGTGAGCGACGGCCACAAGTTGCCCTCGCTCGGTACGTAAGCGAGCCGCCGGTGGAGCTCCGGAGCGTCGCGCCAGACATCGAGTTCGAAGATCCGGGCCGAGCCGGCCGAGGGACGGATCAGACCGAGCAGCAGCCCGATCGTCGTCGACTTCCCCGCTCCGTTCGGCCCCAGGTACCCGAACACCTCGCCGGCCTCGATCTCGAGATCCAGCCCGTCGAGCGCGACCGTGTGGCCGTAGCGCTTCGTCAGGTGCTCGGTGCGCACGACCATCGTCACGGACGGTCCTCCTCGGCCGAGTGCCCGGCTGACGGCCCCCGAGAGCCTAGGAACCCGGCACCCCGTTCGGGTGCCGGTGGCGTGAGGACTTTCGTCCCGGGCGCGACCTCCTTCGGCCTCTCGCTCCCGGCGGGGAGCTTCCGTACGTTCGACCGGGAGCCAAATTCGTCGACAGCGGTGAGGAGATCGTCA
>Ga0265338_10000681_pt1 | contig 58385 bp, 55 predicted proteins | sample 42126metaG_FD_193579 | JGI IMG/M metagenome (GOLD analysis project Ga0265338, IMG submission 193579) | Rhizosphere microbial communities from Carex aquatilis grown in University of Washington, Seatle, WA, United States - 4-21-26 metaG | ecosystem: Host-associated > Plants > Roots > Rhizosphere... | reverse complement strand
GTCCGAAATGACTCAACCATGTCAGTGTACCGCGGATACCATCAACCCCATACGTCAATGGATCAAACGCTGTAATAATACTGATAATTTTGGGTAAATCTTGCAAAGGAAACAAAGCTCCTGAAAGGAAAAAAACAGGCTGCACCAAAAAATTCATAATAATCTGAAAGCCGTTGATATCTCCAAGAACTGAAGCAATACTGATCCCGAGTCCGGTAAAAAATAACGCCACCAATAACATATAAATAAACGTTATGAGCAAGAGATTAATCTCAGGACGAAAGCCAAAAATTGTTGCCAAGAGAAGAACAATAATGCCTTGCAACACTGCAATTGTCGCACCACCAATGGTTTTCCCAAGCATTATTTGCCACCTGGGAACAGGAGCTACCAACGTTTCCTTAAGAACACCAAACTGTTTATCCCAAATTACCTGAATACCGGCAAAAATTGCGGTAAAAAGAATACTCATCGAAATAATGCCAGGTCCTAAAAACTGGAAATAATTTCCCTGCCCTGCTTTTTGGAATACCGGTCCCAATCCAAATCCAAGAGCAAATAAAAACAATATCGGTTGTCCAAGTGAGCCAATCATTCGAGATCGCGAACGACTATATCTTTTCAATTCCCGCAACCAAAGAATATATATTGCATTCATAATACTTATAAACTCGAAATCCTAAGCACGAAATCCGAAACAAATTCGAATATCCGAATTTAAAAATGTTCAAAACGTTTTAGTGTTTGAAAATTAGAATTTTGATATTCGGTATTCGGATTTTTTAACGTCCTCCTCTCATCTGACGATGCATTCGCAGTTGATCAGCCTTGCCCGCACTTTCTTCCCTCATATCACTGCCTGTCAATTTGAGAAATGCGTCTTCCAATGTTTTTTCTCCGGTCTTTTTGAGCAAATCCTCAAGATTGCCTTCGGTAATAATCTTACCCTGATCCATTATCGCGATCCGCTCGGCATATTCTTGCGCTTCTTCGAGATAATGCGTGGTAAAAAAAATCGTAATCCCCTCTTTCTCACTCAGATTTTTTATATAATGCCACATATGATTGCGTGTTTGGGGATCAAGCCCCTGGGTCGGTTCATCGAGAAAAAAAATCTTGGGATGATGCAGCAGTCCTCGCGCGATTTCCAAACGCCTTTTCATACCTCCGGAAAACGTCTTTACCATGCTATCTTTACGATCCCATAACTCAACAAGTGTCAGTAGGTCTTTAATTCCCTTTTTCCGTGCTTCAGCGGAAATTCCGTACAATACGGCATGAAATTCCATATTTTCATAAGCTGTCAGCTCATCATCAAGACTCTGATCCTGAAAAACAATGCCAAATGACTTTCGAACGTCATCTTTATCGTGCAATGCATCAAAACCGTTAAGTTTGATGTCCCCTGAGGTTGGAGTAAGTAGTGTTGTCAACATTTTGATCGTCGTACTCTTACCTGCCCCGTTTGGACCCAAGAAGGCAAAAATTTGTCCTCTCTCAACCGTAAATGAAACATCATTTACCGCAGTAAAACCACCGAAGCGTTTGGTGAGATGAGAAACTTCAATAATGACATCTGCCATACTTCTATTTTAGACTCCTTTCTATCATATGTAAAACCGAAAGTTGTATACTATCATTATGACCGAAACAAACAAGTTAGAAACCGCTACCTTTGCCAATGGATGTTTCTGGTGTACAGAGGCTGTTTTTAAGCGAGTGAGAGGGGTTGTATCTGTCATATCGGGATATTCAGGAGGTACTACTGAGAATCCTACCTATTGGGATGTTGCATCAAAGAGAACAGGGCACGCAGAATCACTGCAACTGCAATATGACCCAAAGCTTATCTCCTATGACACACTTTTGGATATTTTTTGGGCGACGCATGATCCGACAAGCTTGAATCAACAAGGTTATGATGTCGGACCAGAATATCGGTCTGCAATCTTTTATCACAATGATAATCAGAAAAAAATTGCAGAAGAATCAAAGAAAAAACTAGATGAATCTGAAAAATATGATAAACCGATTGTCACGGAAATCGTACCATTTACTAACTTTTATAAAGCAGAAGAAGAAAATCAAAATTTCTATGAAAGCGGGCAAAGACCAGATTATTGCCGAGTCATTATTGATCCTAAGATACGTAAGTTATTAAAGGAATTTGGAAAGGAAGTTAAGGAAGAGTATAAAAAATAAAAGATTATCTTCTTCTTACTGCTAATTGTCCAATTCTTGATGTTCCCCAAAAATTATTTGGATTCAAATGATTTAATTGCAAAGATGCTGTCGCTGTTGGCGGTGAAATAAGTGCAACAGAAGTCGTTATTCCAGGAACAGTAAGTGATGCGCTATGTGCAACAAGAATGCTTCTCATGGCTCTCTGTTCATTTCTGAGCGGTACGACCTGATCAACTCTTCCGCCAAATAATTGACTAACAAATGCACAATTGCCATCATGAGCAGTCAAGACAACATGTAAAGGATTATCTGTTTGTTGAGCAACGTAATCAACCATACTCTGAAGAGAACCTTCTCTTGACGTAGGAGTAAAGCTTGTATTCAAACCTGTACCAATATCTCCACTATTGGGCTGTATACTTCCTCCGGCAATTACGATTGGTAAAACTTCATCGCTTTCTACGCCAAACTCTGCTGCCAACAATTCTGGAACATCACCAAGTCTTTTATCTGCACAACCAATATATGCTATTCTTACTTTTCTTAATAATTCCGGATTTGTTGCTGGAGTAGCTACTCGCACATTATAATCTCCTTTTTGAAGAGGATCACCTAACGTTCCAAACGAAACATGATCAATGGCACCTAAAGCAGTAAACAGGTTTGTATCACCTTCTGTTAAAATACGTCCGCCGGCAACAGCTCTATCGCGTGCTGACAATGGAGACGAGAGTTCTTTTTGTACTAGGTATCTAGACGTTTCCATAAAGATATATTTTAGTCCTGTAGTTTTAGAATGTCAATGCTATTACCATTTTTAAGGACAAATAATAACAAATTTGAAAACGATTATTTCATGATTTCATGCCTGGATTCGTTCTATCAGCCTGTGGTAGACTAGAGTAATGAGTAAACAACTCGCAGAAAAAGCAAAAGAACTAATTGAAAAAATTATTTACATTAACCTTGCGACTACTCACAATAATATCCCTTGGAACACACCACTTGTTGCCACATATGATGCAGAATACAATTTCTATTGGCGATCGGCAAAAGAAGCAATCCACTCAATAAATATTAAGGAAAATGGCAAAGTCTTTATTACCATATTCGACACACACAAACAAAACTGGAAATTAAGAGAAGCTGTCTATATACAAGCTACTGCAAGAGAATTAATGAATGAAGAAGAAATTAATCAAGTACTTCCCTTGCTTGATAAAAGATCAGGTACTTCATTTGGCAACGCAGCAAATTTTCTGAATACTAGTCCAAGAAGAGTCTACAAAGCAATTCCTGAAAAATTTTGGATCAATGTAGATGGAGAAATCGATGGACAGTTTGTAGATAAACGAGTGGAGATAAAATTATCTTAAGAAACCAACTCGATAGTATCATTTTCTATAAGAATAAACCCCTCATCAACTAACTCATCCAATAATTTTTGCAGCCATTCTTTTTCATCATGCGTATACTCTTTTTTTATAAAAGAACCAATTTCTTCAATCGCAACGCTTTTCTTTTGTAAAAGTAATTTCAAAATCTGTCCCCGATAATATCTATGTGAGCCAATAAACTTTGATTGTTTCGGAATTGGTATTTTTTCTTTTTTGAGGACTGATGCAGCATAATCCATTAATGCCTGATTCCATTCATATGCTTTTCCTTTTGGTAACAATTGTTCTGCAATTTCATTAATTTCACTATCCGTTATTCTCGAAAGCGGAGTAATTTCTGCATCTGAGATTTGTAAAATTTTAGAGTTGCCTCCTTCCCCGGAGTTATTAAAAAATTGTGTTAAGATTACTTTCCTTACATTGGTATCAACAACTGTCACCTGTTCATCAAAGGCAAAACATAAAACAGCTCGTGCAGTATACTTCCCTATTCCCGGCAAACTCGTAAGCTCTTTTTCCGTCTGTGGGAAAACTCCATTAAATTCACGAACTATTTTTTCAGCAGCTTTTTTGAGATTGAGTGCTCGTCTATTGTAACCAAGCCCTGACCAATACTCCAAAACTTCCGCAACAGATGATTGTGCCAAATCTTGTACTGTCGGAAATTTCTTCATCCAGACTTCGTATTTTGGAACGACACGGCTTAATTGCGTTTGTTGAGACATTACTTCGGAGATCAAAATATTGTAAGGATCGCGAGTCTTTCTCCATGGTAAATCACGCTGATTTTTATGATACCAATCAAGTATATGCTTTTGAAAAGAAGGAATTTTTTGTTTGGGAATCATATGAGGTATTGTAACAAAATTCCATGGTATACTAAAAGTATGAAACTTTCACTACTGCAACTCAATGCTAATTCCGACAATTATTGGGATAAACTTATTCCCTATCTGACAACCCATGACTTTGATATTTTACATTTACAAGAATTAACAGGTAATAATACAATTGTTGCTGACATTCATTCCCATCGCAATACCTATGCTGAATTACAAAAACTATTAGAAGAAAAATATTATGGTGCTCTTTCTGTTACACAGCGATATGCATCAAGTCCTGATGCATATTTGGGCAATGCAATATTCTATAAAAAAAACTTTTTTCTAAAAGAAAAAAAGGAAATTGTTCTCTCAAAATTTGATCCCTTCCCTTTTGGATCAACGGACTTTAGTAAAGTAGGACGGGCATTCCTTCATCTTACTTTCGAAATTAATGATAAACAAATCTCTTTTCTTAACATCCATGCTGCTTGGGGACCAGATAATATTGAAAAGCCATATCAAACAGAACAAGGGGAAATTTTGGTTAATTATTTAAAAGCTGTTGCACCGCCTTTTGTTCTTAGCGGCGATTTCAACCTTACGCCCGAACAGCCGCTTATCAAAAAAATAGATACTCTTGCTCGTAATTTAACTTCTGAGAATAAAATAACTAACACCTTAAATCCGAAGAATCATCGAGCAAAGCAACTCTTCCCAAAAGGCTTAGCAGTCGATTATATTTTTGTCAGCCGCGATATAATAGTTAAAAATTTTGCGGTTATTGATGAGGGAGTGTCAGATCATTTCGGACTCATAGCAGAAATTGAAATTTAAAGTCTCTTTACAAGAGACCCATTTTTTCTCGAACTTCTTTCACCGTCTTCTCTGCAATTACCCGTGCTTTCTCATTGCCCTCTTTAATTATCAGATTAACCTTTTCAGGGTCACTTTCAAGTTCTTTTCTTTTTTTCTGAATTGGTTCAAGCTCCTTAAAAATCGCTTCTGCTAATTCTCTTTTCAAATCACCATAACGAATGCCTTCCTTCTGATAAGCATCCTCATACTTTTTTCGTTTTTCTTCTCCCTCAAAAAGTTGCACAAATGTAAGAAGAGAAGAAACACCAGAAGAAATTTCATTGAGCCTTCCTTTTCCAGAATCTGTCGGTGCTTTCGCCAATTTACTTTTAATTGTCTCTAAATCATCAGTTAAATTAATATAACTCCCTTCAACGGATTTGCTCATTTTTCCTTCGCCGGTCAATGATGGGACATATTCTCCTTTTGTTTTAAAGCGCACCGGCTCAGGGAAATCAAGATCGTATTCCTGATTCATCTTACGAGCAATTTCGCGCGATACTTCAAGATGAGGTTCCTGATCAATACCGACAGGAACCAAGCCAGCTTTATATACCAAAATATCCGATGCCATAAGAATTGGATAATTAAGAAGCGCCATTGTCGCATGTTCAGGATATTGTTTGACTTTATCTTTAAATGTTGGAAGATGCTGCATGCGGGCAATGGTTACAACACTTGAGAAATAAAAGGCAAGCTCTAGATGCTCAGGAACATCTGCTTGCTGGAAAAGAACACTTTTTTGAGGATCAAGACCAGCTGCTAAGTAATCAATAATTACTTCCCTTCTGTTTTTTCTCAATTCTTCAACAACATAAGGAGTTGTCACTGCATGAGCATCTGCCACCATATATAAAGTCTCGTAATTCGGATCTTCCTGCAGAGCAAGCATTCCTTTCACTGCTCCTAAATAATTGCCAAGATGCAGTCTTCCTGTTGCACGTATTCCAGATAAAACTCGTTTTGTACTTGAGTTTGCATCATGCACAGTAACAGAAATAATCTGTGCATGCGGAATCTTTTTAACATCCGCTGTTTTATATTTAAACGTATAAGTAAAGCTCCCTGTCCCACCATTTAAATATTCTTTTGCAAAAATTCCTTCATCAATATAAGTTGGGAAACCTTCAATATATGCTCGCGCAGCTCCAAAGGGAAGGTTGGTATTCTCTTCAAATTCTTCCTTTGTTGCGAAACGTAAATCCTGTACATGAAGTATTTTTTTAAACCTTTTGAGATCAACTTTATCATTTCCCTTTTTAAGTAAAACAATATATCCATTATCTGCCTTCATAAAAAGCGATGGAATAGCAGTCTCTATGGTTTCTCCAAAATATCCTTGCACTTCTTCAGATTTTTCTAAGTGCGGATGTTCCAAAATCACATGCTCAATGCCTAATTCTTTCAATTGTTCGCTATATGCTTTTACTTTATTATCCATATGACGTTATTTTAGCATTTTCAAGCTTGAGATAAAATCAGTAATCTTCTGCAATCGATCTTTGGGGGATGATTGAGCAATGACATCAATAACAGCACTTCCGACAATAGCAATATCTGCTTCATTTTTCAACGACGCTACATGCTCTTTATTTGAGATACCAAACCCGACAGCAACAGGAATAGAAAAGTATTTCTTTACATTTTTAAGATACGAACGGATAGCTGGATCAAGATCTTTTTGTGAACCCGTTATTCCTTGCCTTGCTGTGCAGTAGATAAAACCATTGGCAATTGCAGCATTTTTTTTGAGACGTGCATCAGTTGATGCTGGCGAGACAACTTGGATAGTATGCAAATGATATTTTTTTGCAGACTGATAAAAGTGTTCATACTGCTCTTCATCAAGCGGCATATCGGGAACGATAAGTCCGCTCACACCAGCCCTCTTTGCATCACGACAAAACTTCTCAACACCATAACGAAAAACAATATTGTAATATGACATAAATAAAAGTGGAATGGTGACCTGTGTGGAAAGTTCTTTCATAACGATAAAGGCATCTTTGACTTTTGTTCCGTTTGCAAGCGACTCCTCACATGCCCGCATGATCGTTGGACCATCAGCCAAAGGATCGGAAAACGGAATCTGCAGCTCGACAAAATCTATACCTGCTTGCGCCATCGCTTTCACAATTTCAATTGTTTCGGTAATACTCGGATATCCGACAACGACGTGAGTCATCAGTCCCATACGTTTCTCTTTTTTTATTACTTCTAATTGCTGATCTATCTTATTCATAGCCATTTAAAACCTCCTGTTTCATAAACTCAAAAAACTTCTTATCCTTAAATGCTTTCGTCAAAATAAACAAATCCTTATCCCCTCTTCCCGAGACATTCACAACAATAATCTTATCTTTTGGCAAAGTTGGCGCGAGATTTATTGCATGGGCAACAGCATGCGCCGATTCGAGTGCAGGAAGGATTCCCTCCGTCTTTGCCAACTTCTGAACTGCAGAGAGTACTTCTTTATCTGTTGCTGAAACCATTTGCAATCTGCCTTTTTCTTGAAGATAGGCAATCTCAGGACCTACTCCTGCATAATCAAGTCCAGCAGAAATACTGTGCGTCTTTTGCAGCTGGCCATCTTCATCCTGTAAAAAAAGTGTTTTGTATCCTTGAACAACACCCACACTACCACTTCCGTTAAAACGGGCCGCATGTTCTCCTATCTTTTTTCCAACTCCTCCTGCTTCAACTCCGATAAGTCCAATTGACTCATTTTTTATGAAGTCAGTAAACGCCCCCATAGCATTACTGCCGCCACTGACACAAGCAATGACATAGTCGGGAAGTCTTCTTTCCTGCTCTCTTAGTTGTTTGCGAATTTCACGTCCGACAATTGATTGAAAATCACGATTCATCGTAGGATAAGGATGCGGACCAACTACCGAACCAATAACAGCGTGTGTATCTTTTATGTTCTCTATCCAATCTTTTATTTCTGCATTTACGGCATCCTTCAATGTCTGAGTCCCGTGTGTTACAGGAACAACTTTGGCACCTAATTGTTCCATCAAAAAAACATTTGGTCGTTGTCTCGCTACATCTACGACTCCCATATATACTGTACAAGAAAAACCGAGTTTGGCAGCAACCGTTGCTGTTGCGACACCATGCATTCCTGCACCTGTATCAGCAACCAACCTTTTCTTTCCCATACGCTTCGCCACCAAAGCTTGACCTATACAGTGAGTAATCTTATGCGCACCTCCTTGATTGAGCCCTTCATTTTTTAGATAAATTTTGGCACCACCAAGTTCTTTTGTCAGATTTTTTGCAAAGACAAGTGGTGTTGGACGACCGGAAAAATTCTTTAATAAATCGGCAAATTCTTCTTGAAATTTTTTATCTTGTTTTGCCTCTTCATAAGCTTTTTCCAACTCTTCAAGAGCAGGAATTAATGCTTCCGGGACATATCTCCCACCATATGGTCCAAAATGACTTTTCATAAAATCTTTTTTCCTTTCTTCCCTCTCCTTTTAGGAGAGGGTTTATCCCAACTTAGTCGGGATGGGTGAGGTTCACCCTCTTACTCCTTTCGCGTTTTTAATAAATTTTTTCATTTTTTCAATATCAAATTTACCATCTGTTTTAACTCCTGTAATCACGTCAACAGCAAATGGCTTAACTTGATTAACAACATAACCAACATTTTCAGGGGTGAGTCCTCCAGCTACAAAAAGTGGGAAAGATTGAGCAAGAGCTTGTGCATTTTCTATTGATAATGCATCGCCTTCTCCGGGTGTTTGCCTATCAATCATATGATATTTCACGTTATATTTCTTCATTTTGTGCATTATATCATTGGCATCAAATTGAGAAGGCAGTCCAAAAGATCTGATAACAGGACGAGATATTTCATGATAAAATTTATCTCCGCTTTCTCCATGTAGTTGAACCAAATCAAAATCCAACTCTTCACAAAGTTCATTTATTTTTTCCAAAGTATGGTCCCGAAATACACCGACGATTTTGACTTTTCCTCGCACCTTATTAATAACTTTCTTTGCTGCTTTTCGGTCTGTTGCCCGTTTGGAATCGCGAACAAAAATAAAACCCAAGTAATCAGCTCCTGCTGCAATTGCTGCTTCTGCGTCTTCAAGCTTTTGTATGCCACAGATTTTTACCTTTACAGATAAAAATTTACGGGTGACAGAAACGGAAGGAGCTTCTGGCAGGACCAGTAAATTTTTCATTAAACTATCTATATTTTTTGTTTTCATCAAGCTCGTCCCAATTAATACTCCTTGTGCTCCTGAATTCTTATATTGTGTAACTTCTTTTGAAGAATTAATTCCTGAAAATCCTAATTTTATAAACTTATCAGGAATTTTCTTTATCAACTCACACACCTTTTCAACATCAATCACAAATGTCTCCAAATCTCTCGCATTAACAGCAATAATATTTGTTTTTGTTTTAACAGCTTTTTCTAAATCTTCCTCTGAATTAACCTCAACAACTGGTTCAATTCCTAGCTCAAAACAAAGAGCGACAAATTTTTTCAATGTTTCTCCATCAATCAATCGCGCAATTAACAGAAGAGCATCCGATCCGATTTCTTTTGCTTCATAAATTTGTTTTTCATCAATCACAAAATCTTTCTGCAAAACAGGAATATTAACGGCTTTTTTCACTTTTGTGACAAGGGAGACATCTCCTTTGAAAAAATGCTTTTCTGTAATAATGGAAATTGCATCAGCTCCTGCTTTTTCATAAGCTTTTACTCTTTCCAATAATTCATCAGACGAACCTAGTTCTGGACTTGTCGGCGACGCAAATTTCACTTCGGCAATTAATGCTATATTTTTGTCATTCTGAGCGACTGATAGGGAGTCGAAGAATCTCATTCCATTTTTCTTCTCTGTAGGATGAGATCCCTCGACTTCGCTCGGGATGACAAAATCTGCAAGTTCTTCTTTCTTCCTCTCAATAATTTCCTCCAAAAAGTTTTTAGTTTTATTTTGCATATTTTTGTGTCTCCTTTATCAGATTATCCAAAACTTTTACGGCTGCACCAGTATCAATTGCTTGTTCAGCAAGTTGAATTCCATCTTCTATTGTTGCTACAATATCAGCAACAACAAGCGCTACTCACTGTTGAGAATGACAATATCTCTTTTTGATCCTTTTTTACCGGCAAGAATATCTTTCAGAAACTGAGCATTTTCTGCCACTGTTCCACCAAGGATTTCGCTTTTCTCCTTTTTCTTAAATCCATATTGTGCCGGATCAATAACAAAGTGTTTACTCTGATTATTTTTTAAAGTAAATATATGCGTCTTTGCTGAAAGACTCACTTCATCAATACCATCCTCGCTCGTTATAATGACCAAATGCTTATATCCCAATTCTTGCCCAACAAGAATAAGTTTCTCTGCAATTTCCTTATCCGGAACACCGATTAACTGTCTCTCCGTTGATGCCGGATTAAGAAACGGTCCCAAGAAATTAAAAACAGTTCTGATTTTTATTTCTTTTCGTACTACTGCAACTGACTTTGTTGCCGGATGAAAAAGTGGTGCGAACAAAAATACCATACCAACTTTTTCACCAACTTCCTTTGCCTGTTCTGCAGATAAATTGATATTTACCCCCAACGCATCCAAGACATCTGCTGCTCCAGCTTTACTGCTTGCCGCACGGTTACCATGTTTAGCAACACGGACACCACACGCCGCAACAACAAAACTTACTGCTGTTGAAATATTAATACTATTACTGCCATCCCCACCCGTCCCGCAAACATCAATAGCTTCTGGAAAATCAACTCGCACCATATGCTCCCGCATCGCCTGGATAAAACCAGTGATTTCATCAACTGTTTCTCCCTTCATCCGAAGAGCAGTCAAAATCGCAGCAATTTGTGTCGGGAAAACATTCCCGCTCATTACTTCTGTTAACAAGGATTTTGTTTCATCACGAGTTAAATTTTTTCTTTCAACCAATTTTTGCAATAATTCTGTTACTTCCATAGTTATTTTATAAACAAAAAGTTTTCAAGCATTTTCTTCCCCGCTTCTGTTGCAAAAGACTCAGGATGGAATTGAATTCCTTCAATCGGATATTTTTTGTGCCGCAACCCCATGATTTCTCCGCTATCTTTTGTTTCTGCCGTTATTAATAAACAATCAGGAACACTCTCTTTTTCAACAACGAGAGAATGATACCGCATTACTTCGATGCCCTGAGGTAACTTATCAAAAACACCCTTCTCATCATGAGAAATAATGCTTGTCTTACCATGCATTGGCTTTTTGGCACGCACTACTTTTCCTCCGAAATAATGAGCAATTCCCTGCATGCCTAGACAGATACCAAGGACTGGGGTCTTCTTACCAAGAGCTGTAATGACTTGTGCACAAACACCAAAATATGTAGGGTCACTTGCATCACCCGGTCCTGGAGAAATAATAATTTTTTCATAGTTCCGTTTTTTAATTTCAGCAAAAGACAATTCGTCATTTCTGACAACATCCAACACAAAATTATTATTTTCCCCTTGCAACAATTCTCCCACATACTGATAGATGTTATAAGTAAACGAATCGTAATTATCAATAATTAACACTTTCATACTCCCAATACCTTTCTCATCGCTGCTAATTTATTTCTTATTTCTTCATATTCTTTTTCTGCAATTGAATCATATACAATACCACTACTTGTTTGCGTATATGCATAACTACCTGCAATATATAAGGTTCGCAACGGTAAAGCAAATGTACAATCACCATTAAATCCAAAATGCCCTACTCCACCTCCATATGGACCACGTGCTTCTTTTTCATTACTATCAATAATCTTTACTGTCTCCACCCGTGGAGTTCCACATGCTGTCGACATCGGAAAATTACTTGCAAGTCCTGAAAACATATTTTCATTTTTTTTCATAATGCCGCCAACTTCACTCGCAATGTGTTGAACGTGACTGAATTTTTTAATTGTCATCAAATCCCGCACTTTCACCGTACCAAACTGAGCAACCTTCCCTAAATCATTCCTATGCATATCAACAATCATTGTATGTTCAGCCCGTTCTTTTGGATCGTTGAGCAATGCTCGAGCGAGTTCTTGATCTTCCTTCGATGTTTTCCCTCGTCTGGTTGTTCCTGCTAAGGGACAAGAAACCATTTCTCCGTCACGAAGAGAGAATAACAATTCAGGACTCGCACCAATAGTCTTCTTCTCACCAAATTTAAGATAATACATAAACGGTGAAGGATTTACTTTTCTTAACTTTTCATACATTTGCAGCGTATCACCCGTTATTCTGAATTCTGTTTTGAATCCAACTTCACATTGAAAAGTATTCCCTGCTTTTATATGTTCTTTTACTTGTTCGACAATTGCGGCATGCTCTTTTTTATCCAACGTCTCTCGGATAAATGAGACAGAGAATTCTTTTTTTCTTCCTTTAGCATTAGAAGAAGTAATTATTTTCTTCACAATATCTTCTCTACTGACGTCGTAGTAGAAATAAAAAATTTCATCTGTTAATTTATCAAATATTAATCCATCCATGTAAACGCCAAACAAAAACTGATCAAACAGATCATGTATTTTCACATGAAGAGAGGGTTCAAAATAATTAACAGCTTCATAACTCAGATACCCGACAAATCCTCCTGCATATTCTCGAGCAATAATAGGCGCTGGCATCATATGCCCAAGTGCATCATACGGATTGTCCACCTCAAATGTATTATCATCAACGCTCAAGATATTTTCTTTTGCCGAAACAATATGTTCCGGTGCAAATCCGATGATTGAATACCTTGAGAACTTCCCTTGTTCACCCAACGATTCATAAAGGAAACACGTCTCAAACTCTTGCTCTATCTTTTGAAACAAAACAAAGAAATCAACACCTTGTGCTATTTTCTTGTAGATCGGCTTTAGTCCAATTGTTATTTTTGGTAATTTTTTCATAATAGCTAAGCTAGCGCTTACTATGATGGGACTAAATTGTTATGTCCCATCAGCTAAGCTGGCGCTTACTGTAATTTGACCAAATAGTTATGTCAAATCACAAAAAAACCCTTGCCACACCACTACATTTGTAATGATGTAACAAGGGCCTTTTAGGCGGTACCACCTCGTTATTATACTGATTCATGACGTGCTCCGTCCTGAGTTTTTCGAAGGATGACACACGTTACTGACTTTTTTCTGTTTACAGAACAGTTTCGTCTCTGCCGCATTATGTATTTTGCGAAGGCTCATCGGCTCCAATTTTCCGAATCAACACCTCTCATATTATAATAAAGCATCGAACCCTTTGTCAAACACAGTATATTTTTCTTCGGTGTATAATTAACAAATATGGAAAAACTGCCAGAAAAGTTTTTAGAAAGATTGGCGGAATTGTATTCTGAGAAAGAACTGGAAACAGTATTGCAGTCATTTACAAAACCTCCCCAATCTGCCTTCCGCGCTAACACAATAAAAACAACAGTTGAAGAAATTGAGAGGTTACTGATTAAACAGGGTTTTACTCTTGAAAAAGCACCCTGGTATCCTGATGCGTTTCTTTTGAAAAATAAATCCATTCGCGATTTAACGGAAACTGTAGAATATAAGAATGGACTTTTCTATATCCAAAATCTTTCAAGTATGCTGCCAGCTCTTATTCTTGATCCGAAACCAGATGAAAAAATTCTTGACTTATGTGCCGCTCCCGGTAGCAAAACCACACAGATTGCTGCACTGATGGAAAACACTGGTGAACTAACGGCAAATGATCTGAGTTATAAACGGCTCTTCAAGCTTAAAGAAAATCTCACACATATGGGAATATCCAATACAAAAGTACTTAACCTCCCTGGCGAATCGTTCTGGAAACAACTTCCTGAGTACTTTGACAAGGCGCTGGTTGATGTTCCCTGTTCCATGGAAGGACGGATACGGATTGATGATCAAAAAACTTATCAGGACTGGTCGACCAAAAAAATAAAACAACTCTCAAAATTACAAAAGTATTTACTCCGTTCTGCTGTTTCTGCTACAAAAGTGGGAGGGACAATTATCTATTCTACCTGCACATTATCTCCTGAAGAAAATGAAGAAGTTGTTGAATGGGTTGTCAGTAAAACTCCCAAAGCTTTGGCAGTCGAACCAATTATTCTGCCAAATCTCGTTTTACAAAAAAGTTTGACCACTTGGAAGAAAAAACAATTTCTCTTTACAGAAAATTGCGCTAGAATCATGCCGAGTGTCGAAATGGAAGGATTCTTCATTGCAAAAATTCATAAACTTGCAAAGACTGTTTAAATCTCCGCGGGAGTTTCCTAAAAAGCGTGGTACAAAAAAATTTCGGTTGCAACTTTTGCAACGGAGAAATTTTTTTTACCGCGCGGAAAATTAAAGCAATCCAATTACTTCATTAAACTTTTGTTGCGATCGTGCTCAACTTGCGTTAAAATGTGAATAATGAAAAAACTCATACTGCTTTTTATCATCATCGGCCTCGCAGTTTTTGCTTATTTCGATGAATCAGCAATTGCATCTGCGGCAAATAAATATCTCTATTACTCGCCTTGTGACACGCCAAAAACCTTCCGTATCGGAAACATTGATCCACGATTTGGTATAAGCAAACAAGAATTAATTAATGATGCAAATGAAGCAGGTAGTGCATGGAAAAACAACAAAGGGATGATTCTTTTAAAGTATGATCCAAACTCTGCAATGCCGATAAATATGATCTATGATCAACGACAGGCACTTGATTCTCAAATTAATAACCTAAACAATCAAGTTTCACAACAGAAAAGTACACTCAAACCCGAAATCTCAGCCTATGAACAAAAAGTTACGGATTTTAAACAAAAAAGCGATGCGCTGAATCAACAAATTCAATATTGGAATAGCAAAGGCGGTGCACCACAAAATATATATAGCAATCTCACCGCACAACAGCAGTCTCTCCAACAGGAATCCCAACAGCTCCAACAAGAAGCTAATCAACTCAATCAATCAACCGATCAGTATAATCAACAAATCCAACAACTTAATCAAAAAGTTGATACATACAATAATGTTCTCTCATCAACTCCAGAGGAAGGTGAATTTGTACAAAACGGTACAAATGAGGAAATTGATATCTACATCACCAATTCTCAACAAGAACTCATTCATACACTTGCACACGAAATGGGCCACTCACTTGGTTTAGGCCATAATAACAACCCAAATTCGATTATGTATCCCTATACAAATACGGCTATTACGCCATCATCCGCCGATGAAGCTGCACTTACACAGGTTTGTGAAAGACGAAGTATCTTTGTAGCCGCCGAAGAAAATATTGTCACGATAGTTGGCACACTAAAACAAAACGTTAATACCTTTATTGCGCAGCATCAGCAAAATTGATAATCCAGAATCTGCAGTACGCTCTTACACTATTCTTATAGCTTTATCATCTAATTATCATCTGCATCCCCTATTGTGAGTAAGAACGCTGGAACTCCTAAAACGCCTTTTTGTATTAATCAAAATAAAGAACAAAATTTTTGCTGTGTCTATGGAAAAAGAGGAGGATTTTTATATGCAAAAAGGAATGATAACCAGTGGAAAATGGCAGGTATTTATTACTTTGAAGGGTGAAGAGCTTTTGCTTGTTAAACGAAGTCATTCCTTTGTTGTAATTACTCCAATCATTGTTATTAGCTGTCTTGCATTATTTTTTATTTCAAGCGCATTTGTCCTCTTTGATCATTTTTTTCATTCTTCTTCTCTTTTCTTTGTTACGACATTACTCTTGGTCAGCATCTCGTTAAGCATTGTAACAAAAACAATTATCGACTGGTACTTCCATGTCTATATTCTGACGAACCGGAAAATTTTAGAACTTCGGTATAGTCCCCTCACCTCGTATGTCGCCAATGATGTTATGCTTGACAGAGTCAATTGTACTGAGATTGATCTGGTAAGCAATGGCTTCTTAAATGAGCTTATCGATATGGGAGATATTATGATAACTTTTGATCGACCTACACATCGGGAAGAGTTTATTCTGAAAGATGTTCAGGGAGCACATGAACTAACAACATATCTCATCCAACAATTGCTGGACGGGGCACCTCAGTCAAATATTTTGCAGCAAAATACTATCTGGTTCAGACAACACAGCGCAAGCAGCACGAGTTATTAATCATTAACCTAATATATGAAGAAATATATCTATGTTCTTACTAACAGTACATCATCTTAAAGTACTCCTGCTTATGTGCTATTTATTTGTAGCAATCTGCATTATTTTCTTCAGTTGGCTTTACCTTTTACGGACCACGCGTGTCACTAAAGCAATTGGTTTGCAGGCACCTGAGTATATAAAAATTTTGGTACGGATCAGTATTTTCAATGCACTTTTCACTGCGTGTCTTACTATCTTTTTTTTACTGACAAATTTCTTCTAATTAACTCCATAAAAAGAGTCTTGACAAAAATATAAATATATGTATAATATACGTATATGAGTAATAAAACTATCTACGTCAGTGATAAGGACGAAATACTTTTTGACCAAGCCAAAGAAATTGCTGGAGAAGCATTATCCTCTGTTATTGCCCGCGCACTTCGAGAGTACGTCTCCCGTCATGAACAAAAAGAAAAAGGCATGAAAGAAATTACTGTAAAGGTCGGCTCTCACAATTCAGAACGTGAACAGCACTTCATAGGACAAGAAGTCGGCAAATGGTCAGGATTTTCTGACGATAAAGAATGGCTGCTGGATGCAAAAATATATCTTACTCAAAAAGGTAATTGGGCAATTCTTCTACGTCAATCAACCAAAGCAACACTTCTTACCAATCCAAAAGTCTGGTCAAAAAACGCTGAGTATCTGGAAAACCCAAAAGGAGCAGAGTTGATTGTTGAAAAAGATCTTGCTCCTTTAAAAGAAAAACTTCCAAAAACACTCTACTCTACACTGCAAGATATCGCAAAGCGCTATGAAACCCCAGTGGAATATCTAGATATTTAAGGAGGTGATTGATATGAATATTGATGACAAACATTTTGAACATTTAGCAAAAATGAAATCACTTGAAGGGATGGATAAATGGTATAGTTGGGACCAGCCTATTGGTTTGTGTATCTTTTTTTTAACACTAGCCGTGATTGCAATCCTAATTAAATGGGCATTCTTCTCTAATTTTGGAATTTAAATTTTTAACAACATGTATGCGGGTGGCACGGGCTCAAGAGTTCTCTTCAAGACGCATCCCGATTCAATCGGGAGAGTATTGAAGAGAGGAGCCCGGGACAGGACCCGCAAAATATTAAAATTCTTCATCCCGAACGAAACAACAAAACTTTTAAAACAATTCTTACAGTCTTGCTCGTGTGGCCATCTCCGCTTCAACAGTCGCAACAGTTTTCCCGTACTTCAATCGAGAGAGTTCCTTCACCAACTGTGCAACCCGTGGATTCTCCATTGCTTTTTCTTTTGCAAGATCCTTGGTCGTATCAAGAGAAAATGGTTCCACAGGCTCCCCGTTCACAAGCGTTCGCATATAACAATTGAATTTATCAACATTAATTAAATCCTGTTCAGAAAAAACCGGCTGGAATTCATGTGCCAGATAGTTTGCATCAGTCACACCGACACGGAAAGACGCAACAGTTCCAACGTTACCAAATATAGCATTTTTAATCTCCTCCTCCATCTGCCCGATGAACTGATTCGCAACAATAAGATTCAGCCGATACTTACGTGCCTCAGATAAAATTTGAGCGAAATCAGGTGTTGCGAAATTCTGGAACTCGTCTACATAAAGAAAGAAATCTTTACGTTCACTCATTGGCATATCCTGACGGGACATAGCAGCAACCAGAATTTTCGGTACCAAAACCAGTCCTAAGAAATTAGAATTTTCCTCACCTATCGTTCCTTTTGATAAATTAATCAGCAATATCTTCTGTTCATCCATAACTTTGCGGAAGCTAAATGCACTATCCGATTGTCCAATAATATTGCGGATCATCTTGTTTGTAACGAAACGTCCGAATTTTGAAGTAATATAATCCAAAACTTCTGACTTATGGAAATCAGAAGTCTGTGCAATCTGATCAGTCCAATAACGCCTGATAATCGGATCCTCGATTTTTGGCAACACTTCCTGCACATAATTTTGATCAGTTAAAATGCGCATGACTTCAATAAGTGTACTCCCCTTCTCATACATAACGGATAGCATGGCATTACGGACGGCATGCTCAAATCGAGGTCCGACAATACCTGTCTTATTCGGATCAAACAACTTATACATAAGACCGATAATGGAATTGGCGGCAAAATGTTTTTGCTGTTCTGTTTCTGCCTCAAGCATATTAAAGCCCATCGGACGCTCGTAGTCAGAAGGGTCAAAAAGAATCACGTCCTCAGCACGTTTGGGCGGAATAATCTTGAGAATATCCTCAACCAGATCTCCATGCGGATCAATAACCGCACAACCTTCACCGTTCATAATATCCTGCGTGATCATTGTCTTGAGAAATTCCGTTTTTCCCGTACCTGTCTTTCCAATGATGTAAGAATGCCGCCGCCGGTCTTCCCTGTCAATAAAGATAGGACGAGATGTTCCTCTGAATGTGCTTTTCCCAAGATATAGCCCTTCAGTTGAGATGTTGGAAGGAGCCGCATAGCGCTTAGAATACAGCCAGTGAATGCCAGGTGTTCCAATACTTTTATTTGGGAAGTGAAAAATGCTCGCAAGCTCCTCGCTGGTCAAGATCGAGGATTCCCGTACCATCGGGAAGTAACGATAGATAAAATCAGTCATAAAAAGCCCCCGGAAAAATTGCCAGCGTTTCTTAAACGCATTCATGTGGTTAAATTGACTAAACGCTCCTTTAATGTTATTTAAATGTGCGTTTGCCTGCTCCTGATTTTTAGAGCAGACAACAACTCTAATCGTTGTATAAAATCCTGGCTTGCTGAGTTTATTTTCGATCGCTTCAAGTTCTTTCGCATCAGCCTTATAACTTGCCTTCTCGGGATTTGCTTCATTTTTTTTGATATTGCCGATATAGCCTCGCCCTATTTTTTTCCATTCATTGCCAGCAGGTTGAATAAGCATTTGAATCGCAGCACCTTCTCCTTCGCTCATTTTTCCCAAAATTGTGGTAATCTGCGCGAGCGGATCAACAGGCAGTTCTTTGTATGTCTTAATTGGCAGATAATTGGCATTTTTTAAATTCATCCACATAAATGCAACTTTGCCATCGTCCGAAAAAATATTATATTCTGTGCCAATAACTTTCCCATCGCGCTGTTTTGCTGCAGGATCATTCACCGGCACGATATCTGCCTCAGGATATACACCATTAATTTGCTTCTCAACAAAATCCTTGTACTTTGCTGGAACATTGACATAAAATCTGATGTCTCCCGGAAGTCCTACAATCTCAAAAGAAAGATGCGGTTGGTGCCTGAAATATTCAAATTTCGTTGTTCCATAAAGCGCGTAAAGACTCGCAAAGAGTTGCTCCGCAGCGTCAATTTTCACTTCATTTTCTTTCGGGACAGTCACCTGCAAAAGAATAGAATTCAGTGATTCAGACTCCCGATTACGATAGCGCAGCCACAGAACAAAAATGAAAAAGAGTCCCCATAAAATTCCCGCAATAAGAGCAAGCCCGACAATTATCAATATCAATGAAAATAAAACGCTATAAATATTTTGTGTTGTAATCGATGTTAAATGCATAATTACGCTTGAGGACTTGCTTCCTCCTCTTCCTTCATTTCATTTACTACTGCTGTCTCTGTTTCTTTATCCGTTTGTAACTTTTTCCAAATATATATAAGCATCCCCACAAACCAATGCTTGGAATCATGAAGATGCGTCGTTTTAAATTGTGTCGCTGCCTGTTGAGCAGTTATCGCAGGCATTTGCGAGATGCCAAAACTATTGTCGTCAACTTGTATCACCCCGGGTCCTGACTGAGTAACACCCGCATCACTAACAACTTTTGGAATATCAGGTTTTTCCAAATCAGGTGATTTTTCAATCACTTTCTCAACTTCAGGACTCGCATTAATTGCTGTTTCAGGACCCGAAGGTTGCAATGCAATATTCTCTTGAATATCAGCAACTGATTCAGCATCATTAGCCTCATCTTCTTGGACAATAGCTACCCCTGCCTCTACACCACCAACTGATATCTGTGTCCTATGCTCTTGCTGCTGAGGTGCAGGTGCATCCTGCTGCGTTTGCTGAGATGGTTGCGTCGTCGTCGCAGGCGGTTGCTGAGCTCGACCCATCGGCTGATCAGATGCTGGTTGATTCTGCGGTTCTTGAGCAGATGACGTACTTGGATCCATACTCTTATAGTAGCATGAGAAGGTTCCCGAGGCAATGAAATAACCTTTAAAAAATATGTTTAGTTGGGGAAAGCAGCGGCTATCTGTTCTTTTTGCTTATCATTCAGAACAGGTGTCATATGTTGCAAAAAATTTGCAAGTTCTTTTGCTGACACTTTATTAATTTCTTCAGTATAAATATCTACCGTGATATATCTTTCAAATAGCTCTTGATTATTAGGATTGGCAGTAAGCTCTTCTTTAACATCTTCTGGAAGTCGTTCAACACAATTCGCCATTGTCTTTAAATGATTTCTAAATTCAATTCCTTTAACAAAGTTTTCGCGGTCTTCATAATCAAGAATGGCAAGGATCTTAAGCAAGAGGTCTTTATAAGTATGTTTCATAGCAACAATAAATAACTATCACCGATTATTTCTTACGCTGATTCTTAGGTAAGACCATAGCTGTGTTCTGGAATTCTATTGTACCTACTATTTTTCCTTAACCTTCCTTGACCTATACCAAGAATCGCTGCCCACATGCCAGAAAAAATTGCACTCGCTTCGGAGCCTAACATCACTAATGTACCTATTGCTGGAGCTAATACACCCGCTGAGGCGACCGTCGCAGCAATGGCTGCACCTGCACCAAACAGAAGCGCCATATGCAAACCGGCTCCACTTTGTGCAGCAGCAGTCTCATTTGCGTGGTTTTGAGTTTCATAACGCTTAAGTGTTTGTCTGACCACACCTTTCTGAAGATCATTAACTCGATCTGGGTTTAAATGTAAAAGTCTACGTCTACGTTCTGTCATAAATCGCATTCTAACATAACTGCTATAGGCTGTCAAGATGGCTCCCATCCGCACTCAGGACAGGCAGTTATTATGCCTTTTTGGATTTTGAGTACTTCTTCATCATTTGCTTCCCACCCGCATTGTTTGCAGATTATTTTATAACAAATTTCACAGTCTTTTGGTCTATTTTTCATACAACTCTTTTAACAGGAAACTCTTGTACTCTTACAAAGTTTACATTGATCTAATAATTCACCTTTATCGCGGATATTCTCTCCTCCGCAATCTGGACAGTTGAAACGCAATGAGCCGTATTTATCTTCTCCCACTACACCTAACCTTTCTCCTCCGGCAGTAATAACTGCTGTTGTTTTTTTTGATCCTCCACCAGCACACCCTGGTTTCTCAGCAACCGCTGCCATTACTGCACCAAAGGATTGTGGGAAGTTGATGTATTGCCATATATTACGACTCAATGTCCCGTGCCCTTTTCGCTTATCTTCCTCCCGATAATAGGCATCAGACATACATAATAAGGCAGCTGCTATTCCTTTTTGATACATTATTTTTGTCGGATAGCCAGGTACACAAAATTCTTCAAAGTCATCAATAATATCATGCGTTTTTGTATCAAAATCATACAGTTTTTCCTTATCAGCAATATCCTGATAGACACTATCCCATCCTTTATCCTGCCAAGGATTTTGCGGATGAATCAGCTGCAACAATTTTACAACATCCTGTGCATCCTGTATCTGCGGATGTTCTCCTGGACGAATGGTTGCAATTGTCTTCACAAAATCTTCAACTTGCGCATTTTCAGGCAAGACTTTTCCTGTAAGAGCAAAAACCGCTTTGCGACATTCTTCAAGGCTAAAATTAGTTTTAAGCGTGTAATTCATTACCGTATTGTCTGACTCTTTCTGCATGATGAAAAAATAAGAATCAGGATACGTAATAGAACTCCCGTCATCCGTTTTGAGTCCTGTATCTCCCTTTGGGCTGAACATAACAGCTGTGGCACCCACAGGAGTATCTGATGAAAGAAAAAATTCCTTCATTTTTTTCAAGGATGCCTTTACTGTTCCGTTACGCTCAGCTTCAGATACCACTTCAACACTGTCAGGAGAACTATCAGGATTTCCATTAACTGTTCCATATAATCTATCTTCCATTCTTCCTGCCTCAGGTTTCAAAGTATATTTACGGGGATATATCAAATGATCTGAAAGGTATTCAAGTTTAAACCCAAGTAAGTCCTGTTTCGTGCGCTTACGGAATTGGGCAACCTGCTCAGCATCATCCAAATTCATCAGCGTACGCAATTGCCCTTTCATACTAAATCCTACTTTGTGCTGTTTATTTTTGAGTGTATACCAATCAAACGGCAATCCTTCCTTCTGCCAGTTATTGTCAAAGTACTGTATCCATGCCATCGTTCCTGCCCTTTCTGCTGGTCGGCTCATCTCGTAAGGTGCTCGTTGTGTATCTAAAGAATGCGTTACAAAATCTCCTGGGGTAAACTTTTTTGTATTTTTTAAAAAATTGCCCGTTGTTTCTGTGGTTGGTCTGAATCCTTCTGCTAATACTGCCATAAAAAAACTCCTCGCCATCCGAGGAGTCCACAAAAAAAGGACTTCTGCTCGGAAGATTTCTTTTCCCCGATTGAATCGGGGGTGGGGATCTGGCTTCCCCGATTGAATCGGGGTTACAGTTGCGGCACAGCGCAGGAATTACACCTGCTTCACCCAATTATTATTTTTTCCACGTAATCTCTTTTTTCTTCTCAATAAAATTGAGATATCTCGCCATCGTAAAAAACAAATCTGATAAACGATTCACATAAATAACAATATGTTCATCAACCGCTGTCTCTTGCATCAGTGCAACCAACCGCCGTTCGGCACGCCGTGTAATTGTACGGCAGACATGCAATTGAGAACCTGCTCTTCCACCACCAGGAAGAATAAATTCTTTCAAAGGTGGCATTTGCTCAGTCATCCAATCGATTAGTTTCTCAAAATCAGCCGGACGTTTTTTCAATCCTGTAACAGGCGCAGCATTCGGATTGGCTAGTGTTGAGCCAATTACCAGCAAATCATGCTGAATCTTCTCAAGCTCATCAACTACTTCCGTGCTTTTGACTTTTGCATCTTTAATCGCAACAATAGCTAATCCGATATTGCTATTCAGCTCATCAATCGTTCCATACGTGTCAACCCGTACATGTGATTTCAACACGCGGGTTTTATCAAATAGTGAAGTTGTTCCTTTATCACCGGTTCTGGTATAAATTGGCATAAAAACCTCCGTTAATTTTCTTCTTTTTCAGAATTGAAACTCAGTGCGCTTTGTGTCTTTAAACGGTATGCTGTCCGTATGGCTAATTCGTATGCTCCAAAAAATACTCCTGTATAGAACAGATCACCCATAACAGTCCATCTGAAAAAAGGAAGTGCCATAATATATGCTTCTATTTGTCCGTTAAAAGTTTTTGGATACATATCATTTGTGAGCCAAAAACCAAAATTAGTGATGAGAAAAAAAAGTACTGACGACATTAAAGAACCAAAGATAATGTTTTTCACATTTTTATGATTTTTTAGCCACATTCCGATACAAGCGACAAGAATAAAACTTCCCCATACGGCAAAGGTACTAGGATAGAAAAGCGCCGTTATCGGATATACATGACTAAAATCAACATACGGACTCTGAAACGGATGAATATATAACAGTAAATAATCGGAAATTGCCATAGCGATCAATGGAACGACTAATGCAAACCGTTTACTGAGATATGTGCCACCGAACAACGCTGTTGCCGCAATTGGCGCAAAATTTGGTATATGAGGAGTAAGTCTAAGCAAAACTCCTCCGATAATCATTAATACTGCTAACATAGTTATTCACCTCCTTGTCATCCTGCGTTGACTACGCGAAATAAGACTTCTCTTTGGAGCCCGGAACAACACGGACCCCATTGAGAAAATCATTTATTTATGTCTTTGAAAGACAGTAAATTTTTGAAAGATATGGGCACATGTGTCTTTCACTTGTACCTGTATATGTTCTAGTATACGACTTTCTCGTACTTGGAACTTATGCAATCTTTCTTGTTCATGCCTAAAGAACTTCTGCACATTGTTGTTGCTGGGATGATGACCTCCTGGCACAACAGTTGGAGAAGGACTGACACTCGGCGTTACACTTGATGGTACCGGAGTACCTGATGGTGTAAGAGTCGGTGTCGGCGTACTCGTTGGAGTCGGAGTAACCGTTGTTGTTGGCGTCGGGCTTGGTGTTGCCGTCGGCGTAACTGTTGGTGTACTTGTTGGACTCGGAGTTGGAGTACTCGTGGGTGTTGGCGTCGGTGTCTGTGTTGGTGTTGTTCCTGAAAATATATTTACCGGCCAAAACTTCCCTGTCAGAGCAAGTACCGCATAAGAAGAAGTAAATGTGTCTCCGGCCGATCCGGGTTGCCAATCAAAAGAACCGTTTTCTTCCTGATTGCTTCTCATGTATGCGTCTGCACTACTGACATCCTGTCCACCCAAAGAATTCAGTGCCATAACCACCCAAGATGTTGTTGATGTGTTGGAAGAATCTCCTTTTGTTGAAGGAAATCCGCCATCAGTATTCTTGGCTGCCAAAATATAATTTTGAGCATTGGTTATAGCAGATGAAAGTCCTGATGCACTCAACCCGCCTTTTTGTGCAGCGATCAACGCCTGCAGAGCAGCTGCTGTATCATCTACATCAGACGTCCCTGTTGTTGACCAGCTGAACCCGCCATCCGTTCCCTGATGAGAAAGGATAAAAGTAAGCGCATCCTGTTCTGCTTGTGTTGAAGCACCTGATCCTGCAGAAATAAGCGCGAGCAAACCAAAGAAATCATCATTTATTTGTGTTGCCGAACCGATTTGAGAACCAGTATCTTCATTTTCAAGTCCCTGAACATAATTTACACCGCCAAAATTATACGGATCTTGTCCCATCGCCGTTATTGCCAATATCCCACGTTCCCAATCGGTTGCGCTGGATGAAGCAGTTGGCGGATTTGCCAACAGATAAGCAGACAGTGACGATCCACCATTACTTACCGTTGCAGAATCAATCCCGGCTGCGGCAAAACTCATTGCAGCCCAACCGCTGACGCCGGTGAAACCTGTGATCTCACCATCTGTCTGTTGTTGTGACCGCAGATAGGTTATGCCGTCGTTTATAGATCGTGTATTTGGATTAGCATTGGGATCAACAAAATAAAAATATACTGTATCACCATTGTTAACGAGCTGGCTGGAAATTCCATTAGAAGCAGGCGTCCCATTCAGATCATATGACCAATACGTCGAGAAATCTGAAGCACCTGTGTCGGTTGCAATTCTTTGCAAAAAGAGTCCCAAAGAACCACCGAAATCCTTTACGTCATACGTAAAGCCTCCTGATTGTGCTGCAGCATCTAACACACACACTGCGAACGGCTGTGTATACGTATGAACAACACTACTGGTATCGGTGACACTACAACCGGAAGTTGTAACATCTCCATACCATACTGTCTTTGTTGAGCCCACAATTTTGACATGAACTGTGGTCCCTGCTGCAAATGCAAGGGGTGTAAATTTACTAAGGGTACTGCCTGCTAATAATACAAAAGCAAGTAACAGTAGCCCCCCTATTTTTGTTTTTTTCATTGTTTATTCACCTCCTTCCTTTAAATAAAATTTCAAAATAAGTTTGATCTTGGATATCATCAACCAAACTTCCAAACAATACTATCATTTGGTTTCGGATTGATAAGCGAACAGCCATTTGGAGAGCTCCCGTTGACAGTAAACGTCCAGTTATTTGAATAGCCGTTTATTTCGGTAATATACCGGCTATGCATCGTGGACATATACGAATCATTAAATGTCACCGAGCTGATCTTCCCTTCATCTTTTGCCTCCTGCAATACGTCGCAGGCATTTGCGCCGTCTTTTAATGTCACTGTGAAGCTGGATGCACCTGCGGGATCTTGAATTTGCATTGAGACAGTATTGTTCGCGGGTTGCGCAGTAGGTGCTGGTGTTGGAGCAGCCGTCGGCTGTGCTGTGGGAGCTGCGGTATTTGTTTGGGGAGAAGTTTGTTGGGTTGCATTGGAAGAAGAAGTAGTGCTTGCGGGTTGTGAAGTGGATGTAGTGGCATTTGTGGTTGTTTCTTGGGTGTTGGAAGTTGATGAAGTTTGGGTTGTGTTTGTAATTGGAGTAACAGGAGCCGACGTAATTTCTTGATAGGCAGCTGCGCCCAAAACCTTCTCCCCTGCCGGAGTAACAGATGAGGCTGCAATTTTCTCTTTTGTTACCATCGCGACTTTTTTCGTATCCTGGTGAGAAACTGCTACTTCAGGTTGTGGTTTGGGAGCAATGAAATATGCAAGGGATCCTGATACTACTAACGCAAACAACACAACGCCAACTGGTACTATGCTTTTTAGATGGAGTTTTGTGGCTAGTATTTTCTTCATAAAAAAATCCTTCCGTGCAAGAAGGATTCTCTTTAAAGAGTTCCTGCGCGGGATTATGAAATTAAGTTAGTTTTCTGACTCCCCTTCAATTGGGATTACAGTTGCGGCACAGTTTTGGAATCTCACCAAAATTACCTAGACTTAATCATCATGTCATTGACATATTTAGCGTATGGATGACATGTACTACACTAGAATATACTTATTTATTTAAGTTTTCAAGAGGGAAAAAATAAAATTCCTCTAAAGAAACACGTTGATTCTCTCATCAATTGAGAGTAAAATCAGGCTATGAATAATAGCCTTAAAAATATAGAAAATGCTCTTAAGTGGATCTGGACAAAATTGCTTTTTGTAAGCGTAATTATAATTTACTTCATTGGTGTTTACTTAATAATAAATGGATTCTATCTATTAATTACAAAACAACAGACTCTAGCAAATACAATATTGATATTAGCTGGAGCAGTTGCATCGTTATCTGTTGTTTATCTTGCGGAGCAAGTCCGAACAGCAAGTGAACAAGAAAAAGTAAAAATAAGTTATGACTATTTTACTCGTTATAATAGTGAATCATTTCTAAAAACTACTAAATCTTCACTTTTATTTTTACATGATACCGCAAAAAGCCCTGACAAAAGAATGAAAATTCTAACTGATAAAAGCAATGAAGAAAATATGCAAACTAAATTTCATTTACAATTGTATTTCAATTTTTTTGAAGATATGGCTATACTTTATAATAAAAATTATCTTAATAGGAATATCATAATTTCATTTTTTAAATCTATTTCTTTACAAGCATATGAAAAAGGAGCCGATTATATTTCATATGTTCGAGGTAAAAAACCAACTAATTTTCAGGAGTGGGAAAAAATGAACAAAGATTTCTTAAAACGCAAAATTACAGGAGAAAAATAAAAACTTCCCTTATTAAAAATCAGGTGGAGTCCCATCCATTAATACATTTTCTTTTTTTATTCCAATTTGCATATCCTAAAAATACCATAGATGAAGAAATTTTGCAATAGTTGCAGGGTAAGAAAGAGGTAAAAGTAGCCTTGAATTGCTATAACTATATTAAAATGGGTCAATTTTTGACTTTCGTGGAAACTATTTTCTAACACTCGCTATATCCACAAGCATAGCATTTCTTGCAACCTTCTTCGTACGCGAAACTGCCTGATCCGCATTCCGGACAGATGTCAAACAGCGATGTTGAAGCACTGCTTTTCATTCCTGTTTCAGGTAATGCAAGTTGACTTGCTTGTACCTCTTCTTCTTGGACGGAGACAGTGATTGGCGCATCAACGTGAACTGTTGCATGTCCATTCATGCCCATTCGCTGGAGATATTGGTCACTATCTTCAACTTTACCATTTACTCGGAATTCCGCGTGTCGTGCCAGGACTTTGGAAATCGCATCAGGCAAGGACCGGACACGATTTTCACCGAATCCGCTTGAACGTGAGCCACCGATACCGGCAAGCTCGGATACAATTTCACGGACCCGCTCGCGGGCAGGAACCGGACTATGGATCCGAAGGACAAAGGAAACCATCCGGCCGAGCGCGTCCGCAAGCGCCATAAGATCAGAACCGCTTTTTCCGTGATTGATGAAAACTTCAAACATGTCACCCTTCTCATCATTGTTGATCGTCACATACAGTTTCCCTGTCGGACTGTCAGCTTTGTAGGTAACACCATTAAGCACCATCGGACGAGCAACTCGTGGAGTGATAGGAACTATTGGTTGCGGGACCACTGCAGGTTCTTCTTTTTTCTCCTCTTTCTTTTCCTCACGCTGCAGAACTCCCATTCGTGATCCATCTCTGAAGTATGTCACGCCTTTAAGCCCATTATCATATGCTGACATATACAAATTCTTCACATCCTCAACCGTGTGAGAATTAGGAGCGTTGACTGTCTTTGAAATTGATGAATCTATATATTCCTGCGCAATTGCCTGAATCTTCACATGATCATCAGGTGTCAGATCATTGGCACCGACAAAATAATCAGGACGGTCGACATCAGGATGCGCTTCTTTCCACTCGCCATAGAGTCCGTGATAGACCATTTGCTTGCCAAGACGACCATTGTGTGAGTATTCAAACTCATACACTGGTTCAACGCCTGAGGAGACTCCTGCAAGAAGACTGGTCGTACCGGTTGGAGCAATCGTCAAAAGTACTGCGTTACGAATACCATTCTCTGCAATCTTCTCACGAATATCCTGAGGCAGAGCTTTGATATGATAGCCTTTCAGATATTTTTCGCGATCAAATTTCGGGAATGCACCTTTTTCTTTTGCAATGTCCGTTGATGCAAGATATGCATTGTCGCGAAGCGTCTTGAAGATCTTCTTTGACACCTTTTCTGACTCTTCCGATCCATAGCGAATCTTCATCTTGATGAAGGTGTCGGCAATTCCCATGATGCCAAGACCGGTTCTGCGGATATCTTTTGCAACTTTTTCATTTTCTTTGAAGAAATAATACGTGTCATCAATGACATTATCGAGAAAGCGCATTGCAACCTGGACGTCTTTGCCGAATGCTTCATAGTCGAACCATCCTCCTTTGTCATTCGTCAGATCATCATCTTTGACATATGCCGCAAGATTCATAGCGCCAAGGTTACAGACAGCCCATCCGCCAAGCGGCTGCTCTCCGCAAGGATTGGTTGCAAGAAGTTTCTCAAAATACCAGGTGTTTGATCTTTTATTTGATCGTTCCAGGAAATGCAATCCCGGCTCAGCAGAACGCCATGCTGCGGTACAAATTAAATCCCACAATTCTTTTGCTTTAATAGTCTTGTAGACTTTAACTTTGTAGCCCTTCTCTTTCCATTCGTTGATGTCTCCATCCCATTCGGTGTCATAATGTGGATCACTGAGTTCTGGATAAACAAGATCCCAATCGTCATCTTTCTTCACAGCTTCCATAAAACCATCTGAGACACAGACTGAGAGATTTGCACCGTTAATCTTGGTCAAGTCCTGTTTAACCGTGATAAATTCCTCAACATCTGGATGCCAGTCATGGAGCATGAGCATGGTCGCACCGCGTCTGGAGCCGCCCTGCTGGACAATGTCATGTGTCGCGACAGAAAAAAGTTCCGCCCAATTCACCGGACCGGATGAGGTACCGTTGACTTTTTTGACGCGTGCACCACGAGGCCGCAGCGAGGAAAGATTCAGCCCGACACCGCCGGATCGAGCCTGAATTTCAACCAATTGACCAAGGGATTCAAGGATGCCATGCCGGGAATCTTTAGGATTGGGGATAACAAAACAATTAAAGTAAGTTACCTGAAAGCCAGTACCCGCACCAGAGAGGATACGACCACCTGGGACGAATTTGAAGTCTTGCAGGACTCGGTAGAATTCTTTCTCCCATTTTTTCTGTTTGGCCTTTTTCTCCTGTTTGGCAATGCCATTTGCGACACGCTGCCACATCTCCTCAGGTGTGTGTTCCAGAAGTTCACCTTCTTCACCTTTGAGTGCATAGCGATCTAAAAATACTTTTTCTCTAACTCCATCAAATTTTTGCATAATTTTAGTTTGGTAACTTATACTTTATTCCTTCACTCGGCTGCTCTGCTGCCATCACTTTCAATTGTATCGAGCCGACTTCTGAATCTCCCTGCCTGATCACAAATTTATAGTCTCCTTCTTTCTCAAATCCCAAATTCACCAACTCCAGAATAATATTGTTCTTTCCGTTAAGACTTGTTCTGACATCAAGATTGAGTGTATTTAAAACTTTCTTTCCGGACTCTGTACTAATTGTTAACGTATATGCTTTATCAACATCTCCTCTAAGCGTTGCGACGAAAAATGCTCGTGCGATACCACCGGGAAATTTCTGCACACGCAATTCATCAAAAATACCATTGATACTCAATTTCCCTTCTCGTGATATTAATGCATAGTCGCATAATGTTATTATTTCTGTATGTAATTTCATATTAAACAACGCTTCGTACAGATTTACTTGTTAATCTCCGCACTTCTTTCTCAAAATCTTCTACATCAACAAACCTTTTAAAGACACTCGCAAATCGGATATACGCAACTTTATCAAGCTTCTTCAGTTTCTTTGCGACCATTTCTCCGATTAATTCACTTTTAACTTCCAAAGACCCCATGGTGCGCAGTTCCCGAGAAATTTCATGTACTGTTTTCTCGATGACATCTGCCGGTACCGTTGTCTTCTCACATGCCTTGAGAAGTCCGCTTTTCAATTTCTCTCTTTCAAACTGCTCCCTTTTGCCGTCTTTCTTGATAACGACCAGTTGGACATGCTCTACTCTTTCATAGGTTGTAAAGCGTTTCCCGCAGAGAAGACATGATCTTCTTCTTCTGATAGTATCCATATCCGTGCTCTCACGCGTCTCAACAACCTGTGATTCTCTGCTTCCGCAATATGGACAATACATAGTCAATCTCAAATATCCAATCGTTTTGCCTTTTATCTAATGGATATTCTTACTCCGTTATTTAGTGTCATAAAAATCATATGCCACTACATCCATAGTGTCAACTAACGCTAATTATATCAGAATATATCTCTAGCTTTAATTGAATACTTTTCTAATAACGTTTTCTTACACTGGAGGGAAAACTGTAGTAATTTTTCCTACTCCAACGTTTTTACTGTTTGTGTCAGGACTTCTTCCTGATGAAGCTCGTTTTTATACAATTGAGTGTTTTCCTGATGCGATTGCTGCCCTATTGATTGCAACATTTGTACATGCTTCTGTTGGGCTTGCTGCAATTTCTTACTGATATCCGCAATACTATAACCTTGTTTTTTTGCACTATGCATTTGACTTACTGCATCCGAAAAATAATTCTGTGATTGGGAAAAGGTTTGCAACGCCAACTCCCCTTTACCTTGCTCTGTCGTTATCAGTAAGTAACTTGCCGCCACATCTTTATCTGATTGCATTAAATCAAAATTCGCTTTTGCAAGCGGCCTACTGATAAAAAAAGAAGTCAAATTGTCCCGGATAACTTTGAGAAAATACAAAGGATTATCAGGCAACATACCTGGATAGGGAAGCTGATAATCAGAACCACCTTTTGTTTTCGGCGTAGGAAGTGGCGTCTTAGTAACCGACGATGATGCAACTTGCGCATTGGCAATGACCAATGGAAGGAACATAGCAATAAAAAAGGCAATGAGTGACAAAGCAACTTGTTTATACTTCATACAAAGACTATAACAGGATATTACTCCTTTACTCCGATTTTTTCCATAACTAGCTGCAAACTCTCTTCTTGATTATGCGTAAAGGTATTCACGACAAGATCATAATATTTTTCATCCCAATACACCCATTCAGGAGTATCCTTTGCATAAAGTCTGCGCCATTTTTTGAGGTTCTGCTCTTCCCTTTCCATCACTTCCTGCTTTGCTTGCTCAACGGGAAAAGCATCACGGTTTGCCAGACGGTCAATACGGATATCTGCCTTATCACCTGTTTCATCTTCGCAAATAACGAGTATTTTAAAAACGCCCTCGATGTTCTGGGCGTCAAATCCTGCTAGATGGCTTTGAATAATATGATGTTGTTCCTCTCGAAGGATTTTTTTAATCTTTTCCTCATAGTCCAGATCAAACTGATCTGATCGTTCACTGGCATAACCGTGGTCATGAGTAAAAGCGCGGAAGAGTTTGCCGCCGTCAAGAATATCCCACCCTAACAATTTTGCAAGATGAGATGCAAGTGTTGTTGCGCCACTTGCGATTCTTCCTGAAACGGTAATATTGTGAATACCGAAAATCTCAACAGGTTTATCCATAATAACAGTCATTTCTACTGTTGGGGTGCTGGTGGTTGAGTCGGAGCGGGGGCAGATGCAGTCCTCTTTCCAACCATAATCGTTTCTTCCACCAACCGATTTGCGTAACCGTATTCATTGTCATACCAGGCGATCACTTTGAGCATATTGCCGCCGACGACTTGCGTGAGTGACAAATCAACAATACTTGAGTGAGAATTACCAATAATATCGCTTGAGACAAGCGGCTAATCCGTTACTGCAAGAATCCCCTTAAATACCGGATTTTCAGCTTCCTTACGGAAGGTTTCATTAACTTCTTCTTTGGTTACTTCTTTTTTAAGTAAAAAGGTGAAATCTGCAAGTGAGCCGACAGGCACAGGTACACGAATTGAAAGCCCTGCAAAAATTCCCTGCAAAGCAGGAAGTGCTTGTCCTGCAGCAATGGTTGCACCTGTTGAAGTTGGAACGATATTTAATGCGGCAGCTCGTGCACGACGATAATCTTTGTGTCCGCCGTCATGAAGCTTCTGATCGGAAGTATAACCATGAATGGTTGTCATCATTGCTTTCTCCACACCATAGTGGTCGCTGATGACTTTTGCCGGAGGGGTAATACAATTGGTAGTACAAGAGGCGTTGTTGATGATATTTTCCCCTTTATATTCAGCATCGTTTACTGAAATAACATAGGTCGGAACTCCCTCACCTTTTGCCGGAGCTGAAAGAACAGCCGCTTTGGCACCAGCGGTGATGTGTTGTTTTATTTTCTCGAGTTCGGTGAAATGGCCTGTGGATTCGATAACGACATCGACATTGAGTTGTCCCCACGGAAGCTTAGTCGGATCTTTCTCGGAATAAACAGGAATATCTTTCCCGCTAACAACAAGAGAGCCGAGAAGCTCAGGATGATTTGTGTCAGTGTTTGGTTTGATGCTGACATCTTGAGGCAATAACCCATACACGCTATCAAATTTAAGAAGATACATCCAACCCTTAAGATCTGTCGAGTGGCCAGCATTAATGGCGACAACTTCTATATCTTCTGTATGCCATTGCAGGATGACACGATGCGCCATTCTCCCGATTCTTCCATATCCATTAATAGCAACACGTACCATAAATCCAGTATAAAACTGTTTTAAAAAGATAGCAAGAGGGTAATTTTGATGCTATAATAGCTTTTATGACAAAACGCTTTCTCAGTGCCCTAATCTTTCTTGTCCTCATTTTTAGTATCGGCTTTGTACCTCAGACTCTTGCTGCTACGGCAAAGCCAACACCCCTTCCCAAAGCGCCTCCTGCGCCTGTTGAAACCTATGCTACAGCAAAAGTTCTAAGCGTTCTTGCACAAGGAGAAAAAGTAACGGAAGGGCAAAAAAGTCCCTATCAAAAATTGCAGATTCAATTCTTGGACGGGCCAGATAACGGAAAAACAATAACAATCAATTACGGAGATCTCGTACAAATCCGTCCGGGACAAGAAGTGGCTGCCGGACAAACTGTCGTGGTGCTGGATTCATCGGTACAAAATAAGACTACTTACCAAATCGTTGATAATTACAGACTGAACAATCTCTATCCGATTGCCGGTCTTTTCTTACTTGTCGTATTTATCGTGATACGATTGAAAGGGGTAGGCTCGATCATCGGACTTGGGATCAGTCTGGCAATTATTATCTTTTTTGTGATCCCGCAAATTCTCGCAGGACAGGATCCTCTATTAGCAAGCATAGTTGGCTCTCTATTTATTATGGTAGCGACCATGTACCTCGCGCATGGATTCTCACAAAAAACTAATATTGCCATTATCGCAACCAGTCTTTCTCTAGTTTTGACAGGTGTTCTTTCCTATCTTGCTGTTCATTTCACATTTCTGACAGGACTTGGGAGTGAAGAAGCTGCAAGTCTTCAGTTTGGACAGACAGGAAATATCAATTTCCAGGGCTTGCTTCTGGGAGGTATCATTATCGGAAGTCTTGGGGTTTTGGAAGATATCACGACAGGTGTTGCCGCATCAATTCAGGAATTAACACGAGCAAATAACAGGATGAAATTTCGCGAACTCATCGGCTCAGGAATGCGCATCGGGGGAGAACATATTGCAGCATTGGTAAATACTCTCGTTCTTGCATATGCAGGTGTGGGACTTCCGATTTTTCTCTTCGTTGTTCTCAATCCAAGCCACCAGCCACTCTGGTATATCATCAATAGTGAATATATTATGGAAGAAATCGTCCGAACTCTGGCTGGGAGCATCGGGCTTATCCTCGCAGTCCCCCTGACTGCCATCTTCTCCGCCTGGGCGTTTCATCAAAAGACACGATAAAATAACTTTCTAAAATTGTAAGCGAGGGATAAAGCTTGCAAGGAAATTTATGCGGGTGACGCGGGCTGAGAGTTCTCTTCAGCGCGCAGTTCGTTGAAGCAGACCTAAATTAAAATCTATAAAGGCTTCACTAGAACGAGCACTGAAGAGAGAAGCCCGCGACAGGACCCGCAAATAGGAGAAATTTTTCATACCGAGCAAAACAGATGGCAATTTTGTAAGGCAACCGTTAAAAACATCCTATATAGACAATGAAACCATCAGTAATCAGTAACTTCTGCTCTTTTAAGACTCCGGTATAGTACTTATTAATAGCCACACTTCAATTGTAGACGACTTCATTTTAAACCACTATCTCTCGGCGATAAAACTTTTTTGAAGAAGGAAAATAGAAAAAATTATGTGTCTGAATGTGGAATGTTAGAATAATAAAATATCAAATTTTCGCTTATAATAATTGTGCGAAAATCACGATAATATTTACTTGATTATAGGATAAAATTGATTATTTACCTCCTGACTGAGAAAAGGACAGCATTTACCGCACAAAAACCGAATGACATAACTGTCCTAGAAGATATCTGATTTTGCTCAGAAAAAAAACGAAACTATAAAGAATTTGTAAAAAATGCTCATCATTTATTGCTAATGTATACCTTATGACAATTCAATATTTCCTTACTTCCCTTTTCATTATAAGATAGTGTATAATTATAAGGTCTCTCACAAAGGGGCATGTAACAAAATCGGTTGTGCATCAAAATTTGTATAAGTTGTTTTGTTATGCGTCCTCAATTTGCCTGATTGACAAACCTGCCGTAATTGTAATTCAATAGAAAGGTCTACTACTATGAACGTCCCAACAGTTATACACAACGGATTATCCTTTATTAATCTCAATAAGCCGACAGCAGAACAGATCGCGTTTCTGAACAAGAATTTCGGCTTTAGTATGCTGCATTTGGAAGATTATCTGTATAAAACCCAGATTCCAAAAATTGAACCGGACGAAGACTACACGCTCTTTGTGATGGATGTGCCATATATTCAGCAGCCAAAAGCAAAATCAACAGTGGCAAACAGAACCGCGATTCCAAACGTTCTCTCAAACCGTATGCCCTTCCCCTCATTCCCAAAATCCGCAAAGAGAAAGCGCATCAATATCGGTGAAGTTGATTTCTTCATCGGCAAAGATTACCTCGTCGTTTTACACGATGACCGGACACCGCAGATTGATGAACTCTTTGACATGTGTAAAATCACCTCCAAAAATCGAGAAGAACTTATGGACAAAGGCTCCTTGTACTTATTTTATCGAATTGCCGATATTCTCGTCGATCTTTCTTTTAGCTATGTTGAAGATATCGCAGGAACGATTGATTATATTGACCGGCTTCTTGAGGAACAAAGCGGTGCTTCCCTCATCGAAGATATCTCAATTACCAGGCGTAATATTGTTGTCTTTGAAACAATGATCAAGCCGCTGCTTCCTATTTTTGGAGATCTGGAACGTGGCAGATATACCAAACTCAAGGGCGAGGAATTGACAGATTATTGGAGCAACTTACTTGACCATTTAGAAAAAATTTGGGAACGTCTGGAAGACAACAAAGAACTTATTGCAGGCATTGCTACCAGCAATGAATCAATTCTTTCCAACCGCAGCAATGAGTTGGTAAAATTCCTAACGGTTGTGACCTCTATCTCCTTCCCGTTTGTGATTGTGAACAATCTCTATTCCATGAACGTCAAAGGACTACCGTACTCAAATGAACCATGGATTGTGGCAGTGTTATTTACCGTCATCTTGCTCAGTGGCATTGGCATCATCGCCTACTTCAAATATAGAGATTGGCTATAAATTTTTCCCTAAACAAATAGAATTTGCTCTTGCTCATTTTTTTAGTGACGAATGCTACCTTGATGCAACATTATCAAATAAGTGTTGCTAATGGGAAAGATAAAATAAGATATAACATTGAATGGTGGGTCACAAAAAAATGAGTAGAGCTAATGCGAGACTAATTTGTGAACTCCTGATCAAACATCTCTCCATAAATGCCGCCGTTAATCACACCGATACCGATTTTGTGGAAATTCGGACTAAGGATATTAGCACGATGTCCAGGACTATTCATAAGTCCCTGCATTGCAAGATCCGTATCAGGTGCAAGCGCCAAGTTCTCACCAGCATATTGATACATAATTCCTGCTTTTTCCATCCGATCAAATGGCGATAATCCCTCAGGAGTATAATGGGAAAAATAACCACGCTTAAACATATCATCTGCATGTGCCAAAGCAAGATTGCGGAGAGAATCATCAAAGACGAGTGGCGTAAGTCCTACTTTTTGCCGTTCACTATTTACCAGCTGGAACATGTCTTGCTCAGCCTTTTCATCAACCGTTCCATTAGTAACGGTATAATGCAATTGAATTGTTTCATTACTCTTTGGCTCAACAGTTAAGAAGTTCAGAGTCTCATTCAGTGCACCTCCAAAAATTTCATTGAGCCCGCTTTCAAACTGTGACGTATTCGCAATCAGCCGTTGACCGATAATAGAATTGGTTACAGCTTGCTTAATCGTCGGAGAAGACGGAAATGTTACAATAAGAGTGAGTAAAAACGAAATAATAATAAATGCCGATATCAATCCAGGCACAATACCCAGCCAATGGTTGACTGAGTGGAAAAATTTCCCCAAAAAACTTCCAGGCGGCAATCCAGGAAGATACCGCGCTAGCCTACGAGCAAGTAAAGACATCACAATTTCACTTACTAATGCAACGAGGAAAAAACCTACGGAGTTTGCGACTCCCAATGGTACCCCAAAAAAGATGATAAAAAACCATGCAACAAAGGAATAAAATTTCAAAGCAGCGACAAAGGCAATAATAAAACAAAGAAGGTCAAGAGCTGCAAGAGTAAATCCGAGAACATATCCCTCACGGGCATAAAAGAGGACAACAAGAAGAAGCACTATATCAAGAAAATTCACATTCGCAAAAATATTCATATCACCCTATTATTATACGCAATTTTTCTCTTTCTTTCTCTCCAAAAAATCTGATAGAATAAAAAAAGGAGACCTCATGATCAAAAAGTATAAAAAAAATGTCAAGAAAGGCTGGAAAATGTTTTTCAAACGCAAGACTTTTCTTATTATCCTCGGTATTATCATCATCTTAATAGCTCTCGTAGGGATATTTTATTTCTTGGTCGTTAGAGACTTACCTTCGCCCACTAAACTTAGTAATAATACACAATCCTATTCAACGCAAATTTATGATCGTAATGGCAAACTGTTATACACCTTTTACGGCAACCGCAACCAGACTTTTGTCCCGCTTTCCAAAATTCCCAAAGATATGCAGGATGCAACCATTGCTATTGAAGATAAGGATTTCTACCATCACGGTGCTATTGATGTCCGTGGCATTGCCCGTGCTGCTTACTCAACTCTTGTACATAAACAAATTCAGGGAGGATCAACGCTAACACAGCAATTAGTCAAAAATAGCCTTCTTACTCCGCAGCAAACAATCGAACGCAAAGTCAAAGAGATTTTTTTGGCATTTGCGACAGAACTCATGTATACCAAAACTCAAATTCTTGAGATGTATCTTAATCAGGTACCCTATGGCGGGACCACCTATGGAGTTGAAGCAGCAGCACGAACGTACTTTGGCCGCGATATCAGTCAACTCGACCTTGCGCAGATGGCTTTTCTTGCAGCACTCCCTGAAGCACCGAGTGAACTTTCGCCGGAAGGATCACATCCTGAGCTTGGCATTGCACGCCAGCATGAAGTACTGGAACAAATGTATGAACAAGGCTATATCACCAAACAGCAACGGGACAAGGCTCTTAATGAAAAGCTGATCTTTGAAAAAATTACTAATCCGATCAAAGCTCCTCACTTTGTCTTTTATATCCGAGATCTTCTCATCCAAAAATACGGACAAACAGCTGTTGAAGAAGGCGGTTTTAAAGTCATAACGAGCCTTGATCTGAATGTTCAGAACATGGCACAGCAAGCAGTAGCCAAAGAAGTTGCTGACGTTGCAGAATTTCATGTAGGCAATGGCGCAGCACTTGTCACCGATCCTGCAACAGGGGAAATTCTCGCCATGGTAGGAAGTAAAAACTATTATGATCCCGATGGCGGCAATGTAAACGCGACAGTGGCACTTCTGCAGCCGGGTTCGTCTATCAAACCGATCAACTACAGTTTGGGCCTCCTCAATGGATACGGCGCATCTACTCCTTTTATTGATGAGCAAATTTGCTTCCCTGATCCGCCGAATAAGCCGTATTGTCCGCATAATTATGACCTAAAATATCACGGTGTTGTCCAGATGCGTTATGCACTTGCAAACTCATACAACATCCCAGCTGTTGAGATGCTCGATTTGAATGGACTTGTTCCCTTTATTAATCTGGCAACCAAAATGGGAATAACGACATTTACCGATCCTTCGGATTATGGTCTCTCCTTAACTCTTGGAGGCGGCGAAGTCAGAATGACTGATATGGCAACGGCATATGGAGTTCTTGCCAATCAGGGATACAAAATCGATCTACATCCAATTCTCAAAGTTACCGACCGCAAAGGCAATGTCGTTGAGCAATATAATCCGCCCGCAAGTCCGATATTTGGTGAGAAAATTCTGCCATCCTCAGTTACGTTTGTCATCTCCAATATTCTTGCCGACAATCAAGCGCGCGTTGCAGAATTTGGACCGGATTCTGCTTTGTATATCCCCGGACAATATGTCTCCGTCAAAACAGGAACGACCAATGATTACAGGGACAACTGGACATTTGGATACACACCCTCCTATCTTGTCGCGGCATGGGTCGGCAATAACGATCACTCACCAATGAATGGGGTTGTCACGGGCATTACTGGTGCCGCTCCAATTTTCCATGATATTATGACTAACTTGCTCAAAGGCAAACAATCAGAAATCCCGCAAAAACCACCCGATGTGTTTGGAGAATATGTTTGTACTACAACAGGACTCATCGCAGCAAAAAGTGGTGGCGGCTGCCCGACAAGATTTGAATATTTGATTGGTGGTAAAAATCCAAAAACGCCAAAAATCACAACAGCAAAAGTATGGGTTGATAAGACAACTAATACTCAGGCGCCTGACGGAGACACGACAAATGTAGAGCAACGAGATGAGACGGTCATGATTGACAATTTAGGACATCAATACTGCCTGAGTTGTGCAGTCAGCACACCCACGCCGACACCATAATGTCTTATGTTTTAAATAACACGAGCGAGAGATAAAGATTTTTACTGTTTCATTCTTGAAACCAAGAAAAAATCTTTTATCCCGAGCGAGAAAATAATTCTATGAAAAAACAAAAACCATCGGAAGATTTCCTTCATCAAGAACGAAGCGCATACAACCGGCAGTCAGGCAACAAAACTCTGTTCTTATTTGCAGGACTCCTTATTATTATTATTGTGCTCTCAATTACTACAATTCTGTTAATCTAATCGCAATTCTCCCTGAGGAAGCTCCTGAAGTTTTTGATCAAGCAGTTGATATTGTTTTTCAGGGGTTTCAAGACTAAAAAGGAAACTCGTCGCGATAAACCTGTTTACACCGGCAGCAGCAGCAACCGCAATGGTCTCATCATTAATTCCCCCGTCAACCTCAATTAATAAGTCAGGATTTGCTTCTCGCACCTTTTTCACTTTTTCTAACAATGTCTCTTCAAACTTCTGACCTGAGAATCCTGCTTGAATTGTCATCACCAGAAACGCATCAAGATCGTCAAAGGGAATTTTAACTGCATCAACTGGTGTCTGCTTATCAATCGCCAATGCAACTTCTCCATAAAGTTGGGCTTGCGCGACAAACTCCTCCTGACTCGACATTTTCTCAATGTGTCCGATAAATCGAGTAAATCCAGCATCAGCCCACTTCTTAATATAATTAATCGGCTCTTCGACCATTAAATGAACTTCAAAAAGAATCCCTTTATCCTCAGCAACCCATCCGCTCCGCTGCGTCGCTGCCATCTTTGCGATATATTCTTTAAAAGGATCCGGGTCAGCAAACGTAGTATTATTTGCGAATTTTCCATCACAGATATCAATATGAATCGTCTTTGCGAATGGCTTAACCAAATCGATTTTCTTCTCGATTTCTGAAAAATCTTTATTTTCTGTCCCCGGACTGGGAATAATTTCGTACATAGTATGAGCTGAAAATTATTTGCTACTTTCGAGTTTTTTAATCTTTTCAATCCTTCTGACGTGACGTTCTTCGCCTGAAAAAGCAGTTTCAAGAAAAGCCTTTATGAGTCGCTTCGCAACTGCTTCTTCAATATAATCACCAGGTAATGCGAGCACATTAATATCATCATTAGTTCTACCGTGAGCTACTTGTCCTTCATCAAAACCAATACCGCAACGGATACCTTTTATTTTATTTGCAGTAAAATCTACCCCAAACCCACTCCCGCAAATTACGATTCCCTTCGCATCTTCTCCTTTATTTATATTTTCTGATACTGCTTTGGCAACTGCACTTGAATAATCGACATAATCATCAGTCTTTACATACTCTACGGGACCTTTATCTTCATAGATGAAATTGTTTGCCTCAAGCCAGGATTTAAGAGATTCTTTCAATTTAAATCCTCGATGGTCAGCTCCAATATATACTTTCATATTTTCAATATCCTAAATCTTCAACTACTTCCCTACGATGATCTCAACATCACTGGTAATTGTCGGATCAGCGCTTGCTGTCACTTTGACACCGGGATCAAGGGACGTGATTTCTTTCTGAACTGTTGATATATTTGTTTTGTCTTTCACATAGACGGTAATTCCTGTATAGGTAAAGGCTGAGGCATTCCCAGTCGTGACATTGGTGTATCCGGCATTCTTGAGTCCACTTGCCATCTTATCAGCAGCACCTGCAACACCGCTTCCATTAAGGACACTGATGCCAAGAGACGTCAGTGTACCTGATGGAGCAATTGTTGCTGATGGTGTACTTGTCAGAGAAGCAGAGCTTGTCGCAGGTGTCGGTTGCTCAGATATCGTTTCTGTCGGAAGTGGTGTTGTCGGCTGTGCAATCGAATGCTTACCAGAACCACCCAAAAGATAGAGTGCTCCAAGGCCCGCAATAATCAAAATCAATACAACAAAAAATATCGTCACCCACCGTTTTTTATGTGATGTTTTCTCAACATATGGGGGTTGCCCTTGAAATGGGGATTGTTCATTCATAGAACCGATACTAGCACATTTCTCTCAGATTTAAAATATCTGTTATAATAACACTATTATGCCCGCACGAAAAATCATTGCTTTTTTGCTTATTGTCACACTCAATATCCTCCCGCTTTCTGTTTTTGTCGAGCAAGTACACTCAGACCAACTTGATGATATTAATACCCAACTCTCTCAGCTTACCAAAGAACTTGACGATTCTGTTGCAGCGACTCAACCGCTTCAATCACAACTCGATAGTGAACAAAAACAGATAGCAGATCTCACAAACCAGATAGCAGGAGTTACTGCAGATATTGCTGTCAAGAAAAAACAGATCAACGACGGCTATGCAAATCTTGCGCAAAAAGAAGAAATTATCAATCACACCATCCGCGACTTTTACGTCAACAGCTACTATGACACGCCGCTGCTTACCTTTTTTTCGCAGGCGACCATGTCTGATGTAACCCAAACCCTTGCTTATCAGCATGCGCAGACAGAGCAAGATAAATCAATTATCACCAATATTGCGCTCACCATCAACGATCTACAAAACGAAAAAGAACAACTGCAACAGGAGGAATCATGGCTCGCAGCAACACAAGCAAAACTCGACGCAGATACGGCAAAATTAAATACCGTTATTACCGGTGCCAAAGCCTATCAATCGCAATTATCAAACCAAATTGCCCAACTGTCAGCACAACAGCAACAACTTATCGCACAAAAATATTCGAGCTTGGGCATTCCGACAACTGCGTACACCACAAGTGGTGGATGTTCAAGTGATATCAATCCGTACAAAGATCCGGGATTCGGCGGGACGAAGTTTGGTTTCTTCACTTACGGAGTCCCCAACCGCGTCGGACTGAATCAATACGGCGCAAAAGGACGAGCAGATGCAGGACAAAGTTATACTGACATTCTGAATGCATACTACGCAAATTTTCAAATAACTTCTATGCCAACATCTTCAACCAATGTCACCGTCAACGGCACAAACGATGCAGGAGAGACATTTTCTAATCAAACCTTCACTGTGGAAGATTATCTGCAGCATGTCTATGAGATGCCAAGCGGCTGGCCGGCAGAAGCACTCAAAGCACAAGCAATTGCAGCAAGGTCCTATGTCATGCATGCCATTACAAATGGAACTACAACTGTTGCGCCAAATCAAAGTTTTCAGGAAGTAAAGACAGAACTCAACGCACAACCTTGGATTGATGCTGTCAATGCAACTGCAGGACAAGTTATGACTTCAGGCGGACAACCGGTTGACGCATTCTTCTCATCAACTCACGGAGGATTTGTCCATGCATCTTCAGACATCGGCTGGAGTGCAACTTCTTATACAAAAACAGCACAAGACACCACAACGCAAGTTGGCAGCTTTGCGGATCTCAACAATGATGCCTATGATAAGGATTCACCATGGTTTTACTGCGACTGGGGCTCACGAAGTTCGGCAAACGGAACCGCATGGCTTGCTTCAAGTGATGTTGCAGATATTGCCAATGTCATTCTTCTTTCACAGAAAGATAGCAGTACAACACCTCATTTGTCACAGACTGATAAAGGTGTCCCTGACACCTGGGATGCAGGGCAAGTCCAGCAGGAATTGAAAAATCGCGGTGTCACACCGTATACCTCAGTCTCAAATGTCACGGTAAGTGCGGACTTCGGATCAGGGACAACGACCACCGTCACGGTAACCGGTGACGGCGGAACGAATAGTTTTTCAGGAAGCCAATTTAAGACACTATTTAATCTTCGCGCACCTGCCAATATCCAAATCGTCGGTCCGTTGTATAATGTAGAGATACGATAATATGCCTGACATTTTTTCAGAACCCCAACCATCTGCCATTCCTTCTGTTGCTCAACCGGCTGCTCCTGCCGCAGAAGACCAAACACCTCATCCTGTGCATCTGTTTACTACTTATTGTAAATATCCTAAAAACATTGGGTTTGCTGAGCAGGCAACCGATGAAACGATTATTCTTTTTCTCAGACAGGACTTCATTACCAATGTCCGTTGGCTTGCGGCGACAATCGCACTTGGCTTTATCCCCTATCTGATCAGATTTATTTTTGTCTCAACCAATTTTTCTCTCTTCACACTTCCCGATAACATTTCTTTTGCTCTTGTTAGTTTTTATTATCTTATCGTCTTTGGATTTGCTTTTGCCAATATGGTTTCATGGTTTTATAACATTGGTCTTGTAACTAATAAACGTGGCGTTGATATAGACTTTCTCGATCTCGCAACAATCAACGTCGCAACAGCATCACTTCCTGATATTATTGATGTTGAGTATACACAAGCAGGCTTTTTTCAATCGCTTTTTGATTTTGGAGACGTCAGGCTAAGAGTTGAGGCAACGGGAGAAGTATTCGTCTTTGATAAAGTACCAAGGCCCACCGAAGTCGCAGGTATTCTCAGCAATTTAATCGGTCAACAGAAACGATGACACTTGATCCATCAATCATCATACCAAGCTTAACCTCAGGTGCGATAGCGTACATCAAACTTGCACTTCTTATTCTCATGGGATTGTATCTCATTTTTACCTTTATGCTGACAGTTAAAATCCGTTCACTTAACAAAACTGTTTTTCTTCCGCCGGAAAGTGGCGAAGTGCTGATCAGAGTACTTGCTATCCTTTATCTGCTTGTCGTCATCTCGCTTTTTGTTGCCACAATTGTTATAGTATAAATAATGCCCGAAGCCCAATCTGCCCCAAAAATAAGTTTGTCCTTTGCCAAACTGGTGGCAACACCAACGGATTCTTCATGGGCACAAGCCTATAACGCAGGCAATCTCTTTATCTGTGTTTCTCTGACTGCTCCCGATGAAGATATTGAGAATGATGAAGACCTCTCTCTGCAAGCACTCGGAAAAGACCTGTTTAGCGTATTTCAATCCGAATTCTTTACTCTTCAGGAAAAAAATACTGCATCTATTAAGGAAGCCATACGAACAAGTCTTGCAAGCATTCCTGATAATATTACTGTCAGTCTGACTGTTGCCTTCTTTAAAGATACAACGCTCCTCGTCTTTATAGCCGGCAGTGGCAAAGTAGTCATGAAACGAAGTGAGAAGGCTGGTGTTCTTCTCACAAAAAAAGATGAACCAAGCGAAGAAATACTTAGCGCATCGGGTTTTGTCAAAAATGCCGACACGATTGTTCTTGAGACAGGACAGTTTGCAGACGGCATTCCACAGGATACAATAAAACAAGCGCTTACCCTTATGCTTCCCACCGATATTGTCGAAGCACTCTCTCCTCAAGTGCACAAACAAGACAATGGTGCCCAGGCAGCAATTGTGATATCCTGCGGCGCGGCGTCCACGCCCGAGCCGATGGAAGAGGTGGATGATGAAGAACAAAATATCCCATCTCATTATCCTTCTCAAAATATTTCTGAACCGGCGTTACAAGATACACAAACAGATGAATCTGAAAAATCTGAAGGGGGGAAATCATTCAGGCTCCCTTCGTTTAAACTCCCTCGACTCCCCAAACTCTCCTTCCGTCTCCCACTTAATCACCGCCGCAAATTATTCCTTAATATTGCGATTATCATTGCGGTTTTACTCGTCCTCAGCGTTGTGTTCACTGTAAAAAAATACCATGACTCCAAACAACAACAGCTTTTCCAGTCAATTTATCCGCCTGCTCAGCAATATTATTCCGAAGGGCAAGGACTCGCAAGCGTCAATCCCAGCATGAGTCAAGACAGCTATCAAAAAGCAAAAAACCTGCTCAAAAATGGCGAATCCAAATTCCCACAAGGCTCCACAGATTATCAACAGATTGCAGATCTTTTGGCAAAAGTTCAAAACGCACTGCAAGGAAACGTCGCCGGGCAATCCGCAAATGTATCGGCAGTAACTCCACAAGCCCATTCGCTTCTTGCCGTTGAACAAGCAACAAGCGGGCTTGCATACGGACAAGATGATAAAGACGTTTATGTCATAACAAACACCTCAATCACTCAAATTTCAAAAAGCGACGGCACTTCAAAAAATATCATCAAGAACAATAATAATTGGTCCGAGCCAAGTGCAATTGTCCCTTATGACGGCAATATCTATGTGCTTGACCAAAAGAAGGGACTGCTGAAATTCGTCACCGGTTCCGGCGGATACGGAGCATCTACCTACTTCAAAGGCTCAGCACCTGACCTAACGCAGGCAACAGGTATGGCAATCGATGGCTCAGTCTGGCTCCTGTTCAAAGACGGTACGATTATGGATTACACCAAAGGAACTTCAAATGGACTGACTGTATCAGGGCTTCTTAAGCCTCTTGCTAATCCGACAAAAATTGTAACTGATATTACTATGGAAAGTGTCTATGTCCTTGATCGTGGCAACGACCGGATCGTTCAATTTGATAAACATGGTAAATATCAAAACGCATACAGTTCTTCAGTAATTGCCAACGCAACAGATTTTGATGTTTCCGAACAAGATAAAACACTGACTATCCTCTCAGGTGGCAAAGCCTGGAAACTTGCTATGTAATAACTAAGAAAAAATCTTTTATTGAGAAGCGAGGAACAAAAATTTTCGGTTGCAACCTTTGCAACGGACCCACCTGCAAGGCAGGTAGGAATTTTTTTGTTACGAGCGTAAAGAAAAAAATTAAAGATTTCTCTGCTCCTGATAAATAATTGCCGTATCATCATGATAAACTTCTCTCCACCCCATCTGTTTTGCCTCCGTCACAATATCATAAAACGAACTAAGTGAGAAAAAAATAGCATGCAAAAGAGGAGTTTTCTGAATTGAAAATCCTAAAAATGTCTCAGGAGGTTTCCCTATATCCGTTTGCGCAACAAGAAGCGTTGAGATGTGATACTTCGCCGCAAATGTAGAAAACGGCGTCTGCTCTAACACCACATTTTGATAATCATCAAATGCATAATTACTCTCCCCTTTTATATTCGCATCCCATCGCCAACTCGGCATTCTTCCGTCAATAAAGACCTTTTTCTGTGGCAACTGCCAATCCAGATAGCCGCCCCAGTTGTAGGTAGAGAAAATCTGTCCATCAGGCAGATTTTTTTGCAGATAGTTAACTGCCTGAACAGGATATGCCTCCGGAACTTCATGCCGAAAATAAAAACCATAAAAAAACAGTCCTGCCTCAAAGCAAAACAAACAAGCCAAAATAGTGCTAAAAATACGATAAGCAAGAGTAAATCTTCTCACTCCACCTGGACCAAGAGACGCCTCCTGATAAAGGTATGCTATGCTCCGAACCGTTAAGAAAAAAGTAGCAATAATCCAGATGGGAATATTGCGCATGCTGCTCATTGCTGCAAAAAGCACCAAAAAATAAAGACACAATTCCGTCCAGGTATACTTCTTTCGATATGTGATAACAAGAAAAATGGAGAGCAAACAATAACCCCAGAAAGCAATATTGGTAAAATAGAATGCCGGATACCATTCAGCAATCGTCCAATGTAATTGCGTATCAGTAAGCTGCATAAGAAATTCCCACCAGAGCCGCAAGCCGTACGGATTAAGAAGTGTTGCTCCCGCACAAAGAGCAAGAATCAACAAATTTTCTTTTATATGTTTTTTTTCTTCAATAGATCTTCCGATGAGTACTATTCCCAAAATACCCAATCCAATACCAAATCCCCCATGCAAATTTGCCCATGCAAGAAACAGCGCAGGAAGATAAAATCGAAAGGTTTGCCATAACTTCTTACGAAAAAGCACACATGTCAAAATGGACAAAAAGAACCAGGTAATAACCTGTGTTCTCACTCCTACAAAATCAAAAAGTGTTGTCCCGCTTATCATGACTGGAAGAAATATCCACTTTTTCTCAGTCACTGAAAAAAGAAATAGCAGACTTACAACCGCCAGAGCAGGAATCCCTATCTGAAGTGGAACAATACCCCACAAACGATAAACTTCCGCCCAGGAAACATTCGTTAGCCATTCATGATCAACAAACGGATAACTCGGCATAGAATATGAGAGAGGATCCATATATGGTATCCCATGCTGCATGACATATCCGCCTATACGAATATGCCACCCAAAATCAGGATCTGCAAAGATAATACCCCGAAGAAAAAAAAGTATAAATAAACCCAAAAAAAGCGGTACCATCCAAATCTTCATTGTTTTATTGTATATCAAAAGACGCTATACGCGAAGGCTATGATACAATAAAAAAGTTAGAAAGAGCGAGGAATAAAAATTTTTCGGTTGCAATCTTTGCAACGGAGAAAAATTTTTTATTCCGAGCGGAAAATCTGTAACAACTTTTTATGAAAATCACCAATCGCAAAGCACATTTTGATTATCAGTTGCTTGATCACTTTGAAGCAGGCATTAATCTCGTGGGAGCTGAAGTAAAAGCCGTACGCGCCGGGCATGTCGACTTGACGGGAAGTTTTGTACGAATCATCAATAATCAGGCACAATTGGTAAATGCAAAAATTTTCCCTTATGCATTCGCGCGCATTGATACCTTTGATACAACTCGCACTCGAAAGCTTCTTCTGCATAAGAAGGAAATTATCTCGCTGAAGTCCAAAATGGATGGCGCAAACTTGACAATCGTGCCTGTTTCCCTGTATACTAAGCATGGTTTAATCAAAGTTGAACTGGCGATTGCTAAATCAAAGAAGAAATTTGATAAGAAAGAAGCGATCAAAAGACGGGACATTGACAGAGACACAGAGCGAGAGATTAAAAATTACAAATAGGAATCAATATTCGCTTTGAAAAGGATTAAAAAGCGAGGAATAAAAATTTTTCGGTTGCAACCTTTGCAACGGACCCACCTGCAAGGCAGGTAGGAATTTTTTTGTTCCGAGCGATAATATTTTTCTAAGGGGATGAATTGATTCGACGAGAGAAGTACCTTAAAATTGCAAGCCGACTTTGATTAGTAGTCGTAAAACAGAGTCAAAAAATAACTGCTGATGGAATATCGCAGAAAATCCGTCCATACACAAAGGCGTTTGCCGATGCTGTAGACGGATTGTTTGAACCAACATATCCTGCGCAAGCAGCATATGCACAACAATTCGCTGCATAAGCGGTTGGGTAAGAACTGTTCATACTTATCTTTCTTCACCGGGATGGTATGGGCATAAACACAGGTGAGGAAAACCTTAAAGGAATGGTTTGACTTTTATTGAATTTATCAACCTATACTTTGTTATTCCGGTCGACAGGAAACGGCAAAGTGAATCAAAACAGTCGACTACGCTTGTAGACGTTTTAACTAATTTTACTCGGACTCCGGTTCACTGCCGGACATCTCCACACTACATGATTAGATTGATATAACAATCTAATATTTAACTTCTTAAATCTTTTTACTATTGACATTGGTTTAGTTATTCTCTAAACTTTTTTTATGCCGGAATTCTTTGAAGGAAAGCCAACTTTTACATCATCATTACCTCAAGAGACCACCACGTTAGATTTAGTGATTCCAAAATTAGCTGAGATAAGACGAAGAGGGAGAGAATTTGCGATTATGTATGTAAAAGCTTCACAACGTGTTTTAAATGATGATCCAGAACCCCTGTCTCTTGATCAATACCCTTATAAGCCAGGATTAAGAGTCAACTATGCTGATGTCCAAAGTGGTAAATATACAAATGTAAGCATTATGAGGCCTACTCCAAAAAATGGTGAACCTGAAACGATACAAATTGATGCCCATACTGCCGATTCCATACATCGTACGTACATTTTAAGAACAAAAAGAAATCGTTTTGGAAGCCCCAGCTTAAAAGGTGAAGGTATTTCTGTTCAATTTCAAACAGATGCTGAAGCCGCTGATGAACAAGCAGAAGGTATTGTTACAAAAGACCTTCAATTAACAGCAAAAGGGAGAAGAGGAGTAATAGAACTATTAGATGCATTACCAGATGCTGAAAGAGTACATCCCCAATTACAACATAGCGAATAGTTCCCGAACTAATTGACAAAGAAGTTCCTACCTTTAACTATGAAATAGTATAAATCAATATGTAAACTCAAAAAAAGTTCCACTTCACAAGCATATCTATTCCAATAAGTATAGGGTACCACTTCTCAATATACTCCTCAATCTGGTTCCAATTTTTTTCAGAAATTTCATCTTTGAAAATCTCCTCTTGCTTTATTGAGCGAAAAATTGCATAGTTGAGTTGTGAAATTCTTCAAACCCACCTGGAAAAAATTCATTATTGCGTTCGTTCTTACCATCTGGCCGTACATCGCTAGCCTGATATTTATACTGTTCGTTAGAGGTGGAGATAGTTTTTCAGATCCTATGCTACAATTTAGCTTCTTGCTCCATACCTGGTACTGGTCACCTCTTTATCTGATTGTTCAACACACTCCTAATTCGGTGCAGAACAATAATTTTTGGCAATCAAACGCATTTTTATTTTTTGTTTATCCTCTTTTGAGATTTTCTATCAGGTATCTTGTAGCCTGCACCTTAGTCTTTTTTGCAAATAAGTTAATAAAAAAACATGCTAAGACAAAACACCAGGGTTCTTCATCCCACGCAACAAATGACTGAGATCTGAAATTTCGTTTCCAACTTTTTATTGTGAAGCTTACCTATTTTTAGGCTGGTCAATTAGCGCCAGTTCTGGATCCTGCAAGTGAGGTACCCACATTTATCCTAACTTTTCTTCCGCCTACTATTTTAATTTCTCCTTGAGGTTGGTAAACCGTTATAAGCCTTACAGCAGAGCTGTGTTCTCTCGAGGACGCATTATGATTCTCAGGATGAAACCACAATTGTGGCTTACCATCCTTGGAAGGATTAGTCGGATCAATATCACTATATACAGCAACAGGTCCTATTCCCTTATCAGTTTTTACAAGCACTAAACTTATAACGCGTATTCCTTCTTTTTCTACTACTTTTTCTCCTTATAAGAACTCTTTGTTGTCCAATAGGGCCTAGCAGAAAACCTGATGCCTTTGTCTCATCTCCGAATAATACGGTAGTGCCTAACCCTGGTAATTGAATGTCAAAATCTCTCCATGAAGGTCCATGTTCCGATCCATATTGTGCTCTCCTCTCCTCAATTTCAAACAATTCTTTATACCCTAATCCTTCAAATTCAAGACCGAGATCTACCCAAAAAGGTTTATATTCCTCCTGTTCAATTTGTTGCATGCGTTCACCTATTGCCGCCCAAAGTCCTACTTTTCCGGTAGGGTTATCCATAATCTTTTCTATGTCTGCTCTCGATTTAAATACTTTTGCTTCTGGTCCCTCAATTACACCCAACCCTTCAGTATTATATCTCCTCCCAAATGCTATTGAGCCAAAAAGAGAACCAACTAAAGCAGGATTTGCGGTTTCATAGTCTACTTGCCCACCAGTATAACCTAAAGGATAAATTTCATGTTCTTTATTCACTGTAGGCTCTCCATGCACAATTACTTGCGCCTCAATAATATCACTATGAGGAAAACCTAAGAATTCTGCTGCTCTTCCCATATTTAAAAAAATTAAAGAGATATAACACACTATTATACTCACTTACAGAATTCTTACATGACAACGTGTGGACATTTTTCCCACTATTTCAAGCTTTTCGTAAAATAGAAAATCTTTTTCTTTATAAAGTGAAGCCTCTTTTTAGTATTTATTCTTCATCCAGAGTTTCAACTGCTTCGGGGAGGATTTCGCTTCGCTCTATTGCTTTGGGGATATACCGTCGTGTTGCCCACCAACCAAAAGCTCCTGCTGCCAGACAGACAATGCCGCCAAAGACAAACGGTGATCGGGCTCCCCAATTATCAGCAAGCCAACCGGAAAATGGACCACCAAGAATCGTCGTTCCCATTGTCAGTACTGTTTGGAACGAGAGTACTCTGCCATGCATTTCGTGTTTGGATTCAACCTGTGCAAGAGCAGTTGTCGAATTCATATATAGAATTGTTGTCATACCGATAAGAAATGCGAACGGGATTGCAAGTGGGATATTTGAAACAAAAGCAAATAGTATCATAGCTATGCCAAGTGTGAACGCACCAATAATGATATGCCGTATTCCGACAAGATGCCGATGCGCAATAGCAAGAGAACAAACTACAGCCCCGAGGCTGAAAATAGAATAAAGAATGGTGAACACACCTTCATTGCCATGAAGCGTACGAGTAACAAAAAGTGGAAGTGTGACATTAAAATTATATGCCAGTGTCCCGATGAAAAGAAGCATCACAAAACTGATCCACAAAACTGGCATGGAGAAAACGTAACGCATTCCATCCCGTATGGAATTTTTTGCTCCGGGTTTACGCAGATTTCGATGAAGCTCTTTTGGTCTCATCATAATAATCGCTATAAGAACTGCTATATAGGAGCAAGCATCTATCGCAAACCCCCAGCCATAACCAACAGTAACAACCAATAATCCCGCCAATGCGGGACCAAAAATACGTGAGATATTCACAATCGTACTATAGAGAACAACTGCGTTGGGAATTTCATTTACCGGCACCATCTCACTGACAAAGGAACGTCGGAAAGGATTATCAAATGAGAGAAGTATTCCTCCGACAGTTGCCAGAATATATAATGCTGCAAGTGGCGGATGTGGCAGGAACGCGAGGATAGCAAGTCCCGCTGATTGGAGCATCTCAAGACTTTGTGTTATGAGCAAGAGTCGCCTTTTATCAAACCGATCAGCAAGCACTCCTCCCCATGGCGAAAAAAAGAATGTCGGTCCGAACTGACAAGCAGTAAGGATTCCTACATCCAATCCGCTTCCGGTAATTTTCAAAACCAATAAAATAAGCGCGACATTAGTCAGCCAATTGCCGGTATTGGAAATCAGCTGTCCGATAAAAAATAATCGAAAATTGCGAACGCGCAATGAAGAAAAAGTTTTCCCGAGTGCTTCCTTCACAATACGTCTCTTTTTTTCCTTTCTGTTTTCTCTCATGAGTATAAAAGAAGTTAGTCGATGAACGAAAATGACTTAGCTTGGAGAGCTCACTGAACTCCTATTATAGCACGTGAAGGAAAATTACATCCTTGCAAGGGCAAGGTTAATAATAGAAACAAATAAACTGAACAGAAGCGCCCACCAGAAACCATCCACAGTAAATCCAGGGACAATCGCACTTGCCAGCAGCACCATCAAAGCATTAATAACAAGAAGAAATAAACCAAACGTGACAATGGTAATAGGCAGCGTCAAAAGAATCAGTAGCGGTTTGACAAGAATATTCAAAATACCCATAACAAGTGCAACAAGAAGCGCTGTCCACAAGTTATCCACATGAACTCCGGCAAGCACATACGCAGCAACCATAATCACGAGCGCATTTACTAACCAATTAAAAAACTTTCTCATATATTTGTATAATACACTTTTTTATAATATTTATGGAGGGAGGATAGCTACTCTCCATGAGCAAGTGTCACTCCCCAGACCTTTTTGACTCCTGCTTTTTTCAATATTTTTGCTGCTTCTTTCATTGTCGAACCTGACGTTACCACATCGTCAACCAAGAATACTTGAAGAGAGTTATCGATCGGAAATTTCAGAGCAAACGCGTCTGCAATATTTTTCTGCCGTTCTTCTTTGGTAAGACCAACTTGCGTCTTGGTATTTCTAACTCGAGTAAGACAATCAATGACGGGCAAATTAAGCCGTTTCGCCAATCCTTGTGCGAGAAGAACTGATTGATTATACCCACGTTTGCGAAATTTTGATGGATATAAGGGAATCGGGACAAAAATTGACGACTTATCAAGCAGGCTAACAAATTCTTCCTTTTGAATAATACCTTCAGAAAGTAAATCAATGAGTTGAGACTGTAAATCAGTCAGATATGGCGGATACTTAAAAACATGCACAATTTTTTTAACAACACCTTTATATACAAGACTCGGAAAAACGCCATCAATCGTATATCTCGTCCGGCAAACAGGATGCGTCAGTCCACCCATCGCCTGTCGCTGACAAACAGTGCAGACCATGCTATCACAAAAAGTAATTGCTGCAAAACAATCGGTGCAAAGATAGGAGCTAAACTTTTTGCATTGCACACAACGCTTTGGAAAAAGAAGATCAAGAAAGCTCATGCTTTCAGTGTAGCAAAATTTAGATCCAAAGATGGAGAATAGTTGCGGCAATTTCAAGGCAAACAATCGAAGCACCTGCTTGAATAGCTACTTTAGGAAACATAAATTTACGCTCTGTGTTACTAAAAATGACAGCGCTGACCTGGGTCGGCACCACAAAACCAATCCAAAAGAACCCCGCCATTGCATAAGCATTCCAAGTTGGCTGATAAGCGATAAACATTGCGAGGACAAAAGATGTTATCAGAGTAAGTAATGCCTGGACTCCATAGAAAGGTCCCATCGCTTTTGCCATTTTTTGTTGTGTTTCTTTTGGAAGTTTGTCAAACCCGTGAATTTTCCCCCATTGTTTACCAAATAAAAGGCTGTACCAAATCGCACCGGCAATAAATTGAAGAACAGTTGCAAGAATGATAGCGCCGTAATTTAGATGCATAGCTCCTCTTTATTGTAGTATATTGGATATAATTTGCAAGAAGGATTTAGAAGTTTTTCAATTCCTTCAGAAGCTTTTTAATATCTTTTATCGAATGTGTTGGAAAATTCGCAATGCGGATTTGTTTTTCTTTAAAATCGCCATAGCCACTACCGACAATCATTGCCTTTTGTGAAAGAATTTTTTTGATATCCTTCTTCGTTTTCTGAATATCAGCAACGATAACTGTTTGAGACTGGAATTGTTTTTCCTTCACAAATGCTGAAAAAATATCTGAGCTATCGAGAAAATCATACAAAAGTTTTGCCTTCAGTTCCATCTCTTTTCTAATCGTATCAATCCCAACTGAGAGCATGTCTTCAATAACTTTTTCTAAGACATACATCTCTAAAACTGGCGGTGTCTCTGGAGTTTGATACTTCTCTGCTAATTTAAGGAGGGACAGAAAACTATGATATGAGCCAATAGTTATTCCCTTTTGCAAAAGTTCTTGTGATTTTTTAATTGCCCGCGGGCTGACAATCATAATGCCAAGCCCTGCCGGTAAACCAAACAATTTCTGCACGGAAAAAAAGACAATATCAAAAAGTTTGTAATCCAAATCCGCATACGGAGCAGACGAAACAATATCAACCGAGACAAGCATCTTAGGATATTTTTTTGCAATCTTTGTTATTTCCTCTGCAGGAATCATAACACCGGTGCTTGTTTCGTTATGAGTAAAACAAATTAGTTCTGTCTTTTGAAGAATTGGTACCTCCTGAAATGAAAATCCTTCACCAAAAGAAGTTTCAACTGCGGTTGGATGTTTGCCGAGTTCTTGTGCTGTTGCAAAAAAGCGTTTTGAAAACGAACCATTCACGAAATGGAAACTATACTTTCCGACACAATTCTGAATAGTACGCTCCATCGCCTCGGTTCCTGAACCAACAATAAAAATATGATAATCATCAGGGATGCTGAGAAGTTTCTTTACATTGGACACAAGATCTTGATAGATTTTTTGAAAATCTTTCCCACGATGAGAAATGGATCCGATATTTTCTCGTAATCCTTTTTGAAAATGCGCCGCAACGGTCGGATATAATTGTGCAGGACCAGGAGTAAAAAAAATCTTTTTCATATTAGTAAAGAACCCGTACTCGTATCGTCCCTTTAATCGCTGACAACAATTTCACCAAATCAGTATCATGAGACTTCGTAATATCGGTAATCACATAACCTATGGCTTCATTTGTTTTGAGATATTGTCCTTCAATATTCACCTTTTTCTTTGCAAAAACAGTATTAATTTGTGCCAGCATTCCCAGTGTATTGTCGTGAATATGAATTACCCTATGCGTATCTTTCTGTGTAGGCAATGACAATGTGGGGAAATTAACAGAAAGAACAGTACTTCCGGTATTTATATATTTTGTGAGTCTGTCACTAACAAAAGCACCGATATTTTTTTGCGCTTCTTCGGTACTACCGCCAACATGCGGCGTCAAAATAACATTTGGCAATCCCTGCAATGGAGAGCTAAAAGGATCGGTATTGCTTTTCGGCTCACTTGGGAAAACATCAACAGCGCAACCGGCAACTTTGCCTGATGTAATTGCCTCCGCCAGAGCATCAATATCCACCACATGTCCGCGGCTTAAATTAAGAAAAATAACGCCATTTTTCATCTGAGAAAATTCTTTTGTCCCAATCAAGTTCTTATTTGTTTTTGCTCCATCAACATGCAAAGTTATCACATCACAGATCGTCAATAATTCTGACAATGTCTCACATTTTTTTGCATTACCCAACGCAAGCTTTTCTAAAACATCATAAAAATAAACCTGCATGCCCAAACTTTCAGCAATAACTGATAGTTGTGTGCCGATATTGCCGTATCCAATAATGCCAAGTTTTCTCCCGCGAATTTCAAAACTTCCTTTTGCGGATTTATTCCATTTTCCCTGATGGAGGTCCCTGCTCTTATCAAAAATATTCCTGTACAACATGATAATTTCACCAACAACAAGTTCAACAACGCTCCGTGTGTTGCTGTATGGCGCATTGAAAACAGCAATTCCTTTTTCTGCTGCAGCTTTCAAATCAATCTGGTTGGTGCCAATGCAAAACGCGCCAATCACTTGCAGTTTTTTTGCTTTGGATAATACTTTTTTGGTAATTTCTGTTTTGGAACGGATGCCAAGAATCGATATCTCAGGAATTATTTTTATCAATTCATCTTCAGACAATGAACGATTAACTGTCTCAACGGTATACCCTTCTTCTTCAAATTTTGCTACCGCTTCTTGACTGATACTTTCAAGAAGCAATACTTTCATTCGAGATGTCGGATACGACTGCGCTCGGGGTAAATCATAAAAGAACAACAATTCATCAAAACTTTTTATTACCTTATCTGCTTTAGCAACAACACCTTTTCGCGAAACATTTTCAACAAACGCATAAAACATATCTGCTTTCCCTTGCTCTTTAATTTGATAATCAGTGATGCCATCACCGATAACACAGATGTTCCCTTGCTGTTTTAATTGAGCAACCGCTTTTACTTTGCCGTTTACTTGTGCAAGCGGATTATTACTATCAACTCCGGTGATGTTTCCCTTTTTATCATACGTGAAGGTATTGGCAAGGATATGATCTTCTGTTATGCCAAGTTCTTTTGCAACCGGCACAATGCATTCCCTGAAACCGCCGGAAATAATATAGATTTGTTTATGAAATTCTTTGAAGAATGCTCTATTGCGGCTGACTGAAGGAGTAAAATTATCTTTGAGAAGTGCTATCGTACGATTGATGTCAGCAGTTGTTGGCTTAAATAATGCTAATCGTTTTTGCAGTGATGTCGGGAAATCAATTTTCCCTTCCATTCCGGATCGAGTTATATCAGCAATTTCTTTGGCAATTTTTTCACGAGTAGGGTTATTTGCAAGTGCAACTTTAGCTAACTCATCAAGAGACTCAACTGTTACGATAGTACTGTCAAAATCAATGATAAATGTCGGCAACATCAGAATGAGTAGCTCACGTGGTTATTGTATATGATTTTGAAAAAGAATACAAATATTTTAGGACTAAATATCTTCTGACGGAGAGGGCGAGATTTCCCCAAGGGGACTAGCCACTTCGTGGCGTCGCACTCCATGAGCACTTGCTTCTTCGAAGCGGCGCTTCTCATCTCGCTTTTGCGGAGAGGGCGAGATTCGAACTCGCGAACCCTTTGACAGGTCGGCGGTTTAGTAAACCGCTGCACTCGACCACTATGCGACCTCTCCTAAATTAGGACATTAAATTTTAAATATGAGGGAGTACTTTATGTACGACCTCTCCGTGATTAATAAATTAAATTCTCATAACAGGAAGTCCCCTGTGGGGCGACCTCTCCGTGATTAATAAATTAAATTCTCATAACAGGAAGTCCCCTGTGGGGCGACCTCTCCGTGATTAGTATATTATTTCTCTTTTCAGTTCTTTTGCGGAGGAGACAGGATTCGAACCTGCGTGAGCCGTTTAAAGGGCTCAGAGGGTTAGCAACCCTCCGCAATGGACCTAACTATGCGACTCCTCCTTGATTAAGAAATGATTTTCCGATAATGA